>OGMW01000117.1_pt1 | contig 85223 bp, 77 predicted proteins | sample 1573281 | NCBI WGS metagenome assembly OGMW01 (sample SAMEA2581907, study PRJEB24529) | metagenome | biome: Human gut stool | place: China | collected 2011 | reverse complement strand
AAGAAGATGTAATGGCTGAACTGTAACGATTCTGGGGCTTTTTATGAAAAAACATATTTACTTTTAAAGACAGGTATGCTATACTGTCAGAGTATGTGAAAGCGCCGACACTCGGTCAGCGGATAACTCCAACCGGGACCTGGTGATCGGTAAGTTTAAAGAATTTTAAGGAGGAAATCACAATGATTTCAAAGGAAAAGAAAGCAGCTATTATCGCTGAGTACGGCAGAAAACCGGGCGACACAGGTTCACCGGAAGTTCAGATCGCAATTCTTACAGAGAGAATCGCAGAGCTCACAGAGCATTTAAAAGTTAACCCGAAAGATCATCATTCCAGACGTGGTCTTCTTATGATGGTAGGTCAGAGACGTGGTCTCCTTGCATACCTTAAGAAATCTGATCTTGAAGGATACCGTGCTCTTATTGAGAAGTTAGGCATCAGAAAGTAATAGCAGACTTATGGGTGGAGCGCATGATTTCGTGTACTCCACCTTTGTTGTAATTGACAGACGGAAGAAACTTCCGAGACCGCTAAAGTAGGCATGAGTGATCCGGAGCTTACGGGTTCGCGTGTTAACCAATGCGTGGATCATGTTTAGTTTAGTAGTTTCGGCTTCTTCTGTCGCAACATTTAAGAAAAGGAGACGAAGCCATGTTTAAGAGTTTTTCCATGGAACTTGCAGGACGTACCCTTACCGTTGAGGTAGGCCGTGTTGCAAAGCAGGCAAATGGTGCAGCATTCATGCACTACGGCGATACAGTTGTTCTTTCTACCGCAACTGCATCTGACAAGCCGAGAGACGGGATCGATTTCTTCCCGTTAAGCGTAGAATATGAAGAAAAATTATACTCCGTAGGAAAAATCCCGGGCGGATTCACAAAGAGAGAGGGAAAGGCATCCGAGAACGCGACCCTTACTTCCCGTGTTATCGACCGTCCGATGCGTCCGTTATTCCCGAAGGACTACAGAAACGACGTAACACTTGACAACATTGTTATGTCTGTTGACCCGGAGTGCAGCCCGGAGCTCACAGCTATGCTCGGTTCCGCGATCGCTACATGCATTTCCGATATCCCGTTCGACGGTCCGTGTGCAATGACCCAGGTAGGTCTTATTGACGGCGAGTTCATTATCAACCCGACCGCTGCTCAGAAGAAAGTTTCTGACCTTGCTCTTACCGTTGCGTCCACAAGAGAGAAAGTTATCATGATTGAGGCCGGCGCGAAGGAAGTTCCGGAGCAGACCATGATCAACGCGATCTTCAAGGCACACGAAGTAAACCAGGAGATCATTAAATTCATCGACCGCATCGTTGCTGAGTGCGGTAAAGAAAAGCACACTTACGAGAGCTGCGCAATTCCGGATGAGCTGTTTGCTGCGATCAAAGAGATCGTTCCGCCAGCTGAGATGGAAGAGGCAGTATTCACAGACGAGAAGCAGAAACGTGAGGAGAACATCCGCCAGATCACAGAGCGTCTCGAAGAGGCATTTGCTGAAAACGAAGAGTGGCTTCCGCTTATCGGACAGGCTGTTTACCAGTATCAGAAGAAGACCGTAAGAAAGATGATCTTAAAAGACCACAAGCGCCCGGATGGCCGCCGCATCGACGAGATCCGTCCGTTAGCTGCTGAGATCGATATCCTTCCGCGCGTACATGGTTCCGGTATGTTCACCCGCGGACAGACCCAGATCTTAAACGCCTGCACACTTGCACCGCTTTCCGAGGCACAGCGTCTTGACGGTCTTGATGAGAATGAGACAACAAAGAGATATATGCACCACTACAACTTCCCGTCCTTCTCCGTAGGTGAGACAAAGCCGTCCAGAGGACCGGGACGCCGTGAAATCGGTCATGGCGCTCTTGCTGAGCGTGCCCTTGTACCGGTACTTCCGAGCGAGGAAGAGTTCCCGTACGCGATCCGTACTGTATCTGAGACAATGGAGTCCAACGGTTCCACATCCCAGGCCAGCATCTGTGCATCTACCCTGTCCCTTATGGCAGCAGGTGTTCCGATTAAGACTATGGTAGCCGGTATCTCCTGCGGTCTTGTAACAGGCGAGACAGACGACGATTACATCGTTCTTACCGATATCCAGGGTCTTGAGGACTTCTTCGGAGACATGGACTTCAAGGTAGGCGGTACTCACGAAGGTATCACTGCGATCCAGATGGATATCAAGATCCACGGTTTAACACGCCCGATCATCGAGGAGGCGATCAGACGCTGCCGTGAAGCAAGACTTTACATCATGGATAACATTATGGCTCCGGTTATCAGCGAGCCGAGAAAGACTCTGTCCAAGTACGCTCCGAAGATCACGCAGATCACCATCGATCCGGCTAAGATTGGCGATGTAGTCGGCAAGCAGGGTAAAGTGATCAATAAGATCATCGAGGAGACAGGCGTTAAGATCGACATCACAGACGACGGTGCTGTAAATGTATGCGGTACTGACCAGGAGATGATCGATAAGGCCATCGCTACTATCAGGAACATCGTGACAGATGTCGAGCCGGGTATGATCTACACAGGTAAGGTTGTCCGCATCATGGAATTCGGCGCATTCGTTGAGCTTGCTCCGAACAAGGATGGCATGGTTCATATTTCCAAGCTCTCCGACAAGCGCGTAGCAAAAGTTGAAGATGTCGTAAACATCGGCGATGAGGTTACCGTCAGAGTCGTTGAGGTAGACCGCATGGGCAGAATCAACCTGACCATGAGACCGGAAGATATGACAGCAGACCTTGAGAAGTTAACACGTCCGGAAAGACGCGAGAGAAGCGACCGCCCGGAGAGACGCGATGACAGAAGAGGCGGACGCCGCGACGACAGACGCGAGCGTTCTGAGAAGAAGGAAGATAACGAGTAAGACATGTCAGAGTCCGGTTATGTGCCAGTTTTGGTTACTGCATGACTGAACGGTGCTGCTTACGATAAATACATGGGCCGCAGCCTGCAGCGTTTGCTTTGCAGCCTGCGGCTCATGTTGATTAAAAAAAGATCGGAGAGGAGAAAACTATGACATTTACATATCCTGCCGTATTTACAGAGAAAGAAGATGGAACCGGTTATCACGCATTCTTTCCGGATCTGGAGATGTGTGAGGCGGACGGTGCCGATTTAGAGGACGCTATCGAAAACGCCAGAGATGCAGCCCAGAACTGGATCAGCGTAGAACTGGAAGAATTCGAGGGCGACCTGCCTTTCGCGACTCATGTAGACGATATTGAGCTTGCAGAGAATCAGGTTGCGAAGCAGATCATGGTAAAGATCAAGTTTTTACCGGACAGCGACTGATGGGATTTTTGCTTTCCAACTTAAGTTTTCTTACGGTCAGCGCAGCAAGTGGGCAGATCTGCTGAACAGTTACGAATAAGAAACTCATATAAATGGGATCCCCGGAATAGGATTGTAACAAAATCCATGATGGGGATCTTATTTTATGTTCAGACGTTTGCCAAGGCGCGCGAGAAAGGTGCTTACGGTGCTGGGAGTCCTGATGGTGATCTTGGGCGGGATTGCGGCATTTACCGGATGTCAGTCCGGAAATTCTGAGGAGAAGCAGGGAGAAGACCTGGAATTTACAGTCACCGGGGAGGCGGATATCCCGGCGGCATTAAAGGAGCTGATCGACAAAAAGCGGGAAAAACCATTCAAGCTTACATACGCGGACGGGCTGGAAATGTATATCGTCATCGGTGAGGGTCCGCAGAAAGGCGGCGGCTACAGCGTGGCGGTGAAGGAACTCTATGAGACGGATAATTCCATCGTGATCCGCACGGAACTTACGGGACCGGAGGCTGGTGAGGCGAGGGGGACAGAGAACTCGTATCCGGTGCTGATCGTGAAGACAGAATATCGGGATAAGCCGGTGGTATTTCAGTAAAGCCTGACTGTCGTGTTTTGCTTACAAATGCGTTTCCTTATATTGTGTAATCGGAAATTACTTTATATAGGTAAGACAGACTCGATATTTTGCACTGATGTATTGAGTTAACGCTTTACTTTGATAATCATTTCTGCTAGAATACATGTAATCAGCCATAAATGTCCTGACGGCAGATGTGGAACGTGACCGATTGACCGAAATGATCTGATGTGAAGAAATTCGGACACACAATATGGGCAGAATACGTATGATAGACAGAGAAAATATGTCTTAAAAGATTACAACGGGATGGCAGAGGAGAGGAAAAACATGTTGTTGAAAGATATCTGGCTTGATGTAAAGGCGGTTCAGGAGAGAGATCCGGCGGCGAGAAGCGCGCTGGAGGTCCTGCTTTTATACCAGGGAGTCCATGCCCTGATCTGGCACCGGATCGCTCACTGGTTCTGGACCCACAATATGCGGTTCCTCGGCCGTCTGATCTCCCAGATCGCCAGATTTTTCACTCTGATCGAGATCCATCCGGGCGCGGTCCTGGGACGTGGGATCCTCATCGACCACGGCTGCGGCATCGTCATCGGCGAGACCACGGTGGTGGGGGATAACTGCACGATCTACCAGGGCGTGACGTTGGGCGGTGTCGGAACAAAGAAGGGAAAACGCCATCCGACCATCGGAAACAATGTCCTCATCGGAGCCGGAGCGAAGATCCTCGGCGCCTTCGAGGTGGGTGACAACTGCCAGATCGCAGCGAACGCGGTCCTTTTAAAGCCCCTGGAGGAGAACAGTACCGCAGCCGGAATCCCCGCGAGACAGGTCAAAAAGGACGGTGTGCCGGTGAAAGATCCGTCAAAGAAGATCAACACGGAACACATCTGCAAGATGCAGGAGACCATCGACGAGCTGGAGCGCCGGGTGAAAGAGCTGGAGAAGGAGCTGGAAAAGGCGAAGGAGGAGCTGTAGCAGAATAGATCTAAGCAGCAGTACAACCGGAGGACCTTTAAGCAGACCTGCGGATGTGCTGCATTGAGCGAAAAGAAGCCCAGGCTGCCAGACTGAAAGTAACAACGGGCGTAACTGTTCAGTAGGTCTGCGCACTTGCTGCGCTGACCGTAAGAAAACATAGGCTGGAGGGCAAAAATCCCATCAGCGAAGCTGATCTGGAATGGATTTTTGCGTGTAACTATGAAGGTACTGAATAGTTACCAACGGGCATAAAATAATAACTGCCATCATACAATTTCCTAAAGCATGGCTTTGGAAAGGTATGGTGGCGTTTTTATGATGGAACTTTTGAAGAAACATATCCACATGAACCGTCGCAGGGGGAACGTCACGTCCCAGATGACCCTGGATGACGATTTCAATGTGCCGGATTCTATGGATGATGTGGAAGAACTGATCATGGAGAACGGGGAGGTAAAAATTGAGTCGGTGAAGAACCCCGGCGAGAAGGCGGAGATCAGTGGAAAACTGGAATTCCGGATCCTGTACCGGCGGCCCGGCGGAGAACTCACAGCTCTTGCCGGCAGCATCCCGTTTACGGAGACCGTACATATGCCGGGGCTTGCGGAGAATGACTACGTGCAGGCGGGCTGGGAGCTGGATGACCTGAATGTGAGTCTCATCAACTCGAGAAAACTGAATGTCAAGGCGTTAGTGACCCTGGAACTCAAGGCGGACGAGATCCGGGACATGGAGACGGCGTCGGACGTGAAATTCGACGGTGAGGTGGAGGTATTGAAGAAGACGCTGACCGTGGCTGCCATCGCCGTTCGGCGGCGGGACACGTTCCGGGTGCGGGAAGTCCTTACGATCCCTGGAAACGACCCGGACGCGGAGACGCTTTTGTGGCAGGATATGCGGCTTCAGGATGTGGAGACAAAGCCCCTCGACGGGAAGATCCATATCAGCGGCGATCTTCTGGTATTTGCAGTCTACTCTGCGGGCGGCGGGCAGATGCCGGTGCAGTGTTTCGAGGAGACTGTGCCGTTTTCCGGGAATGTGGAGCTCACAGAATCAGCGGAGGACATGATCCCGTTTATCACGGTGAAGTTAGTGCACCGGGATATGGAACTGCAGCCGGATTCCGACGGCGAGATGCGGGAGATATCCGTGGACGCGGTCATGGAACTGGACATCAGGCTCTACGAGGAAGAGCAGGTGGAGCTTCTCGGGGACCTCTATGCCCTGGACCGGGAGGCGGTTCCGGAGACAGGGACGGTGTGCTTTGATACGCTGGCAGTGCGGAACCAGGTGAAGACGAAGATCCAGGAGAAGGTCCAGCTCACCGGAAGGCAGCGGATCCTGCAGGTATGCCACAGCGACGGGGACGTGAAGATCGATGAGGTCCAGATCAAGGAGGACGGAATCCACATGGACGGGGTCCTGGAGATCCGGCTTTTATACCTGACGGCGGATGACCAGGCACCTGTGGGGGCAGCGTCGGAAGTGCTGCCGTTCCATCTGATGGCAGCTGCGGATGGTCTGACGCAGGATGTGGTATATGAGATTGAACCGGGAATCTCCGGGCTTACAGCTGTCATGGCAGGCGGGGACGCCGTGGAGGTGAAGGCTCAGATCACGGCGGATGTGCTGGTGTTAAAGCCTGTCTGCGAGCAGACGGTCCTGAGCGTGGCGGAGGAACCTTTGGATACGGAGCGGCTCAAAAAAATTCCGGGGATCATCGGATATGTGGTGAAGCCGGGGGACAGTCTCTGGAAGATCGCCAGGATGTTCCACACAAGCATAGAACGGATCATGGAGCTAAACCACCTGTCAGACAGCACGATCCGGCCGGGCGACAGGCTGATTTTAGTGAAAACGGTGCAGGGATAGAGCTGGTTCCGCGTGTGACTGTTGTCCGGTGCTGCTTTTTATTGAAAAAACAAGTGCAAAATGCGGCAATGTGTGATTTTCCCCGAATGTCTGGTTGCAATTCGGGGAAAATTTTATATAATGGTATGAGTGGGATTTTCTGCTCGCAGCAAAATGACATTGGTCAGGAGCGACAGAATGTTATGGAATATGCCAGAATCGGAAACAGAAGAATGCTCCTGTAACGTTCTGAAAACTGCGGCATAAAATAACAGTACCACAGAAAATCACATCTAAGGCATCCCGATGCTTTCATATAGATTCCGCGGGCTCAGGCTTTCGGAGAACGGTGATGGATTCCATGGTCCCATTGCCGTTTACATAACATGTAAAGTGTCAGAGAGCAGGGAATGTCGGGGCAGGATACAGGCGGGTGCCGGTATCGCCGTGAAATGGAGAAAACATGAACTATACATATCTTCTGGAATGTTCGGACGGGACACTCTACTGCGGCTGGACGAATGACCTGGAAAAAAGGGTGAAGGCGCACAATTCCGGGCGCGGGGCGAAGTACACGAAGTCCAGACGGCCGGTGCGGCTTGTGTGGTATGAGACTTTCGAGACGAAGGAAGAGGCGATGAGCCGGGAAGTGAAGGTAAAACAGCTTTCCCGGAATCAGAAGGATGAACTGGTGGCCCATGGGCCGGTTGAAAGGCCGATTTCCTGAAAAGCCCCGTAAGCGTGCGGCAGAGCATTGTTTATTGCGCTGGCCGCAGGAAAACATCACATATAAGGCAGAAATGCATCGATTTTTGAAATGGATTTTTGCTAGTATCTGTGAGAAAACCGAACAGATACGGAATACAGGGAGAAAATATTTATGATTTGTACTTTTAAAAAGAAACTGGCAAAGGTGCTCTGCGGCGTGCTCGTGTTTACCCAGCTGGGAACGATGCAGGCTTTCGCGAGACCCGACTGGCCATCCGACACGGGAATCGAGGCGGAGGCGGGAGCTGTCATGGACGTGGACACCGGAACGATGCTTTTCGGACAGAACAGCCATGTGGAATACTATCCGGCGAGTATCACAAAGATCCTCACAGCCCTCGTGGTCCTGGAACATGCGGACCTCACTGACACGGTCACTTACTCGGACAAGGCCATGAACTCCGTGGAGGTGGACAGCGGAAATAAGCTGAGTCTCGTGGCGGGAGACACTATGACCGTTGAGGACTGCCTGTACGCGCTGCTTCTTGCATCCGTCAACCAGGCGGCAAACGCCCTGGCGGAACACGTGGCAGGCAGTATTCCGGACTTTGTTGACATGATGAACGCGAAGATCTCGGAGCTTGGATGCACGGAGAGCCATTTCGCGAACCCATCGGGCCTCAACAACGATGACCAAGTGGTTACAGCGTTTGATATGACGAAGATCGCGGCTGCGGCCTACAGTAACCCGAAGCTTCTGGAGATCAGTTCCGCGAAGTCATGGAAGGTGGGACCGACGACGAACAACCCGGACGGGGCCAGTGTGCGGAATGAGCACCGTCTCGTGATCACGGAGGACACTTCCAGCGAGTATTACTGCCCGGAGGCGGTGGCAGGAAAGACCGGATATCTCTTAAAAGCAGGAAACACGCTTGTTACATACGGTGAGAAGGACGGAAGACGTGTTGTATCCGTCATCTTAAAGGGAAGTCCGAGACAGTATTTCATTGATGGAAAATCGTTGCTGCAGTTTGGCCTGAACCGGTTCCAGAATGTGGATATCGCGGAGAATGAGACGAGATATGTCACAGGAGAGGACCAGGTGGATGTAAACGGGACAAGCTATGCGCCGTCCGACCTGGCGATCCAGACAGGAAAGAAGATCACACTTCCGAAGGACGCCACATTCGCGGACGCGGAATTAAGTCTCGGCGCAGTTCCGGACGGAGCGCCGGAGGGAACGGTCGGAGTGCTCAACTACATTTACAATGAGAGAAAGATCGGCTCCGCGTACCTGATGACGAAGGCGGGGGCGGAAGCACTTGCGGCTGCTGAGGCAGCAGGAGGGGCCGAGACCACTGCAGCGGAAGAAACGTCCGAGGAGAGCACAGACGCTGCGGATCCGTCAGCAGATGACGAGAGCACTGAGGCTGAGACGGAGACCATGGGCGAGGCAGATGTGACCACGGCGGCAGGTGACGCGGACAACGCATCGAATCAGGCGGGCAGCAATGATGTGAAGACCGGATTCCCTGCGAAGATCCTCCTGATCGTGATCGGAATCCTCGCGGCAGCAGCCCTGATCGGCGGTGGTATCTGGTTCATGATCCAGAACAACAGGAAAGAGGCGGAAGCAGAAGCACTTCGCCGCGAAAAGAGAAGACAGCGTCTCGTTGCCGAAGGCGGTGACGCGGAGGCCGAGTTCAACAGACTGCTTGAAGAGAAGCGGAAGAGGGACGAGGAGAGACGGAAGAGATAGAAGAGAGAAAGCGGCTGGATCAATTGTGATCAGGCCGCTTTTCTGATATACTGGAAATGAAGTTGGTTTTACGCGGCAGCCACATATCCGTACATCATCATGTAATGGCAGAAGCTTCCGCCCATGACGAAGAGATGGAAGATCTCGTGGGAGCCGAAATTTTTATGCTTCGAGTTGAAGATCGGCAGTTTCAGCGCGTAGATCACACCGCCGATGGTATAGATGATGCCGCCGGCGAGAAGCCATGTGAAAGCGGCAGGTGTGAGAGCAGCAACGATCTGGCGGATCGCCATGATGCATACCCAGCCCATCGCGATGTAGATTACGGAGGAGAACCACTTCGGGCAGTTGATCCAGAGGGCATTGATGATGATGCCTACGATGGCGATGCCCCAGACAAGGGACAGCATCCGGTAGCCGGATTTATTTCCGAGGACGATCAGGCACACCGGCGTGTAGGTTCCGGCGATCAGGATGAAGATCATCATGTGGTCGATTTTCCGAAGGATCTTATTGACATGCTCAGAAATGTCGAAGGTGTGGTAGACCGTGCTTGCGGCGTAGAGCAGGATCATGCTGACGATGAAGACGCTCAGGGCCTTTAGGTGCATGGTTCCGGGGACGGATGCGGCCTTGATTAAGAGCGGCGTCGCGGCAACCATTGCGGTCAGCATTGCGATAAAGTGAGTCAGCGCGCTTCCGGGATCTTTTATTTTCAGTTCCATAATCATTCCTCCAATCATGCGGGATAGCCTGTGTTGAACAGGGAAAATATTGGAAATCAGAATGTGCGTGACTGTATGAAATGAATTAGTCCGATATGGATCTGCGATAATAGGTTGTGGCGGACAAATTGCAGATCATTGCAGCAAATGAACGCAGGGTCTGGTTTCAAAGTTAAAGTGAATATTTAAAATGCGACACGTAGTTTTCAAAACTACTTATCGCGTTTGAATATACTATACCACTTACGATAAAAATATGCAAGGGGAAATATTTTGATGTTAAAAGTATTATATGAGGACGACGAGATCCTGGTGGTCATAAAGCCTGCGGGCGTGGAATCCCAGGCTGCGAAGCGGTTCGCACCGGATATGGTCAGCGAGGTGAAAAAACACCTGGTTATCAACAAATCATGCACACCGGGGAAGGAACCTTATGTGGGAGTTATCCACAGACTGGACAAGCCTGTGTCCGGCGTGATGGTGTACGCGAAAACGAAACGGGCGGCAGCGGCTTTAAGTGAGCAGGTTCAGAGCCATAAGATGAAAAAAATCTACACAGCAGTTGTCCACGGAAGACCTGTGAATATGGTGGATAACTATGTGGATTATATGGTGAAAACACCGGACGGGAATTATTCACAGGTTGTGGATAAGGGGATAACCGGTGCGAAAAAGGCGGAGCTGTCCTATGAAGTCTTAAAGACGATCGACGGGGAAGCTGCCGGGATGCCGGGGAAGGAACTGAGTCTGGTGAGGGTTGCGCTGAAGACCGGACGCCATCACCAGATCCGTGTACAGATGGCGCATCATGGGACGCCGTTGTATGGGGATATGAAATATGGAGTGCCTGTGGGGACTGCCAAACTTGATATGAAAGAGAATGCAGACCAGGGAACCATGAAGGCAGCAGGAAATAGAAATATGCCGGGTATCAGAACAGCAGGAAATATGGGAAGTGGAAGAGAGTCGATCGCACTCTGCGCTTCATCGCTGAATTTTTTTCATCCGGTGACGAAGAAAGAAATGACGTTTGAGATAGAACCGGTCGGAGGGGCATTTCAGTTGTTTCAAGTTTGATCCTGGTTGGGCTGTTTTCGGCTGCAGGTTGTGACATTGGCAACTGTGGAGGTGAAGATCTTTGGATTCAAAGGTCGAGGCTTGTAAATGATCATGTCCTGCTAAGAACCATGGAAAAAACAGATTATGGAATCGTCCCGATGCGCGCATATCGCGGGAATTTCCGCCCATACTATGAGCAGTACAAAGGAAGTACAAATCAGAAAACGGGTGATTCCATGGTAAGTCCTGAGAAAAAACTGAAGAAATTTCTACTGATTCTGGGAATCACGGGTGCGGTATACGGAGCGTTCCGCTATCTTTTACCCCTCGTGGTTCCCTTTTTATGTGCGTATGGGACGGCACTGTTTCTGCGTCCGTCGGTCAGGTTCCTCTCGAACCGCATTGCGGTGCCGTTTCGGGGGGAGATGCACCATCTGCCGGTGTCGCTTGTCGGCGGGATCGAACTTCTGGTGATGTCATGCCTTGTTTTTGGACTCCTCTACGCGGGCGGCAGCATGGCGGTGAGCCAGACGGGGCTTTTTATCCGGAGATTTCCGGACTGGCTTTCCGCCCTTGATCTGCGGCTTACGGATACCTGCCGCCTTCTGGAGCAGAAGATGGGGCTCAAGGCGGACGCGCTGGTGGAGCTTGCGGGGAGAGCAGTGGAAGAGGTCCGGCAGATGTTTAAGAACTCCACGATGCCAGTGCTCATGGACCGCTCCGTGTCTGCGCTCCGCGTGGCAGTCGCCGGGATCGTCCTTTTCTTTATCTATTTTGTCGCAGTACTCCTGACACTGCAGGAGATGGATGACATCAGGGAAAAGCGGAGCAGGTCCGCATTCCGGCGGGAATTTCTCGTAGTGGGAGAGCGGATCGCATCCGTGGTGAGCGCGTGGCTGAAGACCCAGGCGTTTATTCTGTTCCTAACAAGTGCCGTGTGTATCTTCGGACTGGCAGTGATCGGAAATCCCTATTCGTTTTTGTTTGGCTGCGGGATCGGGATCCTGGACGCACTGCCGGTATTGGGGGCCGGGACTGTGCTGATTCCGTGGGGAGTCGCGCTGCTGTTTCAGAAGGCGTGGAAAAAGGCTGCGGTGATCTTCGGCATCTATGTGGTCTGCTACTTTCTGCGTCAGATCTCAGAGGCGAGACTGATGGGGAAGCAGGTGGGGCTTTCGCCGCTGGGATCGCTGGTATCCATGTATGTGGGACTTAAATTGTTTGGATTGTCGGGGCTGATCCTGGGACCGGTGGGAGTGCTGCTGATCGGGGATCTGGTGCGGATGTATGAGGAACAGGGGAGCTGAAAAGACAGATTGTCTTGTGAAAAACACTATGATACAATGGGAACAGCAATCAGTTTACCCGTAAAAGAGGAGAACATCTATGACAGAAGATAACTTCACAATAAGAAAAGCATCCCCAGCTGATCTCCCACGGATCCACGGGATCTACGCCGCTGCCCGCCAGTTCATGCGTGACCACGGGAACTTCAGCCAGTGGGACGGCGAGGACGCCCCGGAGCATCTGCTCCCGGGGGACATCGAGGCAGGAAATTTATATGTTCTGGAAGAAAACGGCGTGATCCATGCCGTCTTCGCCTTCATCATCGGCGCTGACCCATGCTACGCTGTGATCGAGCAGGGCGCCTGGAAGGCAGACACCCCGTACGCTGCCGTCCACCGCGTCGCAAGCGACGGTACGGTCCACAACATCCTGGGCCGGATCATGGATTTTGCCAGATCGAACATTTCCCACATCCGTATCGACACCCATGAAAACAACAAGGTCATGCAGAGAGCGCTTGAAAAACAGGGATTTGAGAGATGCGGGATCATCTATGTCCCGGACGGAACGCCGCGGATCGCGTTTGAGTGGGGCAGGTAAATTATGTCGCAGATGAAAGACACCGGATAGACCATTGGGTTTATGAGGTGTCTTTTTTACATGGTTAATTGTTAACCATGCAAATATAACAGGTTGACAATACGGAGATTCTATGTTATGCTCCTACAAGTCCATCTTTGCAATACCACCCGGGTTCTGAAGACAGCAGCCGCTGTTTTAGGAGGTATGGAAAGAACGGAAGAGTGATGCGCATGTACAGGAAAAGGGAAATGCTTCAGATTTCTTGAGCAACCAGAAAATTCAGGAGGAAATAATTTTGAAACATATGAAAACGAAAGACCTTGTGCTGTGTGCAATGTTTGTGGCATTGATCGCGGTAGGGGCATTTATCAAAGTTCCTGTTCCGGTAGTTCCGTTTACACTTCAGTTTTTGTTTACGATGCTGGCGGGGCTGCTGCTGGGCCCTGTGAACGGGGCGCTGGCGGTCGTGGTCTATATTGTGCTGGGACTTGTGGGACTTCCGATCTTCACCCAGGGCGGCGGACCGGGCTATATCTTTCAGCCGAGCTTCGGCTACATCATCGGATTCGCTGTGGCAGCCTATGTGACAGGACGGATCGCGAATGAGAAGAGCCGTCCTGGTTACAGACGCCTGCTGGCGGCAGATTTCATCGGACTCTTTATCGTGTATGCATTTGGAATGGTTTACTATTATGTGATCAGCAATTTCGTCATAAATACGCCGATCGGTCTTTGGCCGTTGTTTTTATACTGCTTTTTACTGGCGGTTCCGGGAGATATTGCACTGTGCATTCTGGCGGCAGTCATCGGAAAACGGATGATCCCAATGATCAAAGAGGGGAGACTGGGATAGGGAATGAGCAGAAATATTTTTATTACAGGAACGGGAACGGATGTTGGAAAAACGTATGTGACGGGATTGATCGTGAAAAAACTTCGGGAGAGCGGCGCGGACGCGGCCTACTATAAGGCTGCTATGAGCGGCAACGAGAGACGGCCGGATGGCAGCCTGATCCCGGGGGACGCGCTCCAGGTAAAAAACATGTCCGGAATCCGCCAGTCCCTTGAGGAAATGTGTCCATATGTCTACGAGACAGCTGTCTCCCCGCACCTGGCATCACGGATCGAGGGAAATCCGGTCCAGATGGAGACTGTGTTGGCGGGATTTCAGAAAGTCTGTGAGGAGTACGAGTACGTGACGATGGAGGGAAGCGGTGGAATCCTCTGTCCGCTCTGCTTTGATGAGACGGATATCCGCCTGCCGGAGGTAGTCAAAGCCTGCGGTCTTGGGTGTCTGATGATCGCGGACGCGGGACTCGGCACGATCAACGGTGTGGCGCTGACCGCGTACTACCTCAAAGAGCAGGGAATCCCGTTGAAGGGGATCATTTTCAATCACTATAAGCAGGGAGATGTGCTCCATGAGGACAACCGGAAAATGTGCGAGTACTATACAGGAGTTCCTGTGGTTGCCTGTGTGGCGGACGGTGACACGGAGCTTTCCATGGACGCGGAGGATTTGAAAGCGCTGTATGAGACTGCGGAAAAATGACCGTGAATATGCCGAGATTATATAGGAAGCGGTAAGTGCTGACGTACTCCCGGGAATTCCACCCGCAGCAGCGGGGCAGGAAAGGGACCGGGGAGTCCATGTTAAGATGAAGGAGAAGAAAACGATGATCTGGTATCCATATGAACAGTTAAAAACAATGAAGGCGCCCTACGAGATCGTGGACGCGAACGGGGTATATCTCTATACGAAAGATCAGAAGATGATCGATTCGGTCTCATCCTGGTGGAGCGTGATCCACGGATATAAGCACCCGGTGATCAACCAGGCGATCATCTCCCAGGTGGAGAAGTTTTCCCATGTCATGCTGGGCGGGCTGACCCACGAACCGGCGAGAAAGCTGTCAGAGAAACTGGCGTCCTGGCTGCCGGGGGATCTGGATTACTGCTTCTTTTCCGATTCCGGCAGTGTGGCGGTGGAAGTGGCGTTAAAAATGGCGCTGCAGTATTATATGAACCGGGGAGATGAGAAGCGGACCATGATCCTGGCCCTGGAGCATGCCTACCACGGCGACACCTTTAAGACGATGGAAGCGGGAGACGATGAGGATTACCATTTCGTGCTGAAAGCTTACGGGGCAAGCCCGTATGTGGTCCACATTCCGACGGAGATCACGGCCCTGGAAGAGGCCTTTGAAAAGTATCATGACAGACTGAACTGTGTGCTGGTGGAACCGCTTTTACAGGGGGCGGGCGGCATGCGGATGTATGACGTTTCCTTCTTAAAGAAGGCGAGAGAGCTTTGTGACCAGTACGGTGTCCTTCTGGTCTTTGATGAGGTGGCGACTGGATTTGGCCGGACCGGCAATCGTTTCGTGGCGGATCTGGTCCTCCCGGATATTCTGGTTCTCGGAAAGGCACTGACAGGCGGATATATCGGTCATGCTGCCACCGTGGCAAACCGGAAAGTATTTGAGGGCTTCTACGATGATGTTCCGGAACATGCCCTGATGCATGGACCGACATTCATGGGAAATGCGCTGGCGTGCAGCGCGGCCCTGGCATCGATCGAACTGTTCGAGACCCAGAACTACATGGAAAAAATCAAAAGGATCGAAGCTGTGACCCGCCGCGAGATGAAGGGCTTCACAGACCCCAGGATCCGCGAAGTCCGGATCATGGGCGGCTGCGTCTGCGTCGAAGTCTACGATCCGGCCGTATTAAAAGGATATCAGGAGTATGCCTGCAAGAGAGGTGTGTTCAGCCGTCCGTTCTTAAACTACCTCTACGCAATGGTGCCGTATGTGATCCAGGAGGACGAGCTGGTGCAGGTGCTTCAGTGTATGAAGGATTGGTTTGCGAGATAGGAATGCGGACAGTAAATACAGTACAGAACAAACATTCGGTTTGTTCTGTACTTTTTTTAGCTTGAATGCTATACTGGACAGGTAATATACTAAGAATGAAACGATTCCGTACATTCATAGCCTGGGGCGGAGAGATATTCCAGATCGGCTTCGCCGTCGGGATTTTTGCACTGCTTCTAATAATATCATGGATAGGTCAGGAGAAATCATATGGATCATTTTGAATTAGTATCAGAATACCAGCCCACCGGAGATCAGCCGCAGGCGATCGAGCAGCTGGTGAAGGGATTTAAAGAGGGGAATCAGTTTGAGACGCTGCTTGGCGTGACCGGATCCGGTAAGACGTTTACGATGGCGAATGTGATCCAGCAGCTCAATAAGCCGACGCTGGTGATCGCTCACAATAAGACGCTGGCGGCGCAGCTTTATTCGGAGATGAAAGAGTTTTTCCCGAACAATGCGGTGGAGTACTTTGTCTCCTATTATGATTACTATCAGCCGGAGGCGTATGTGCCGTCTACGGATACCTATATTGAGAAGGATTCCGCGATCAACGATGAGATCGATAAGCTGCGCCACTCTGCGACGGCGGCACTGTCGGAGCGGAATGATGTGATCATCGTGGCCTCCGTGTCCTGTATTTACGGCTTAGGAAGCCCGATCGATTATAAGAACATGGTGATCTCCCTGCGCCCGGGAATGGAGAAGGACAGGGATGAGGTGATCCATAAGCTGATCGACATCCAGTATACGAGAAATGAGATGGATTTCAAGCGCGGAAGCTTCCGGGTAAGAGGTGATGTGCTGGAAGTATTTCCGGCTTATTCTGGAAGCGAGGCGTACCGGATCGAGTTCTTCGGGGACGAGGTGGACAGGATCATGGAGATCGAGGCGCTGACCGGAGAGGTGAAAGCGCAGCTGGAACATGTGGCGATCTTCCCGGCGTCCCACTATGTTGTACCGAAAGAAAAGATGATGCGGGCAACGGAAAATATCCTTGCGGAAATGAAAGAACAGGTAACCTTTTTTAAGAGTGAGGACAAGCTTCTGGAGGCACAGAGAATCGCGGAACGGACAAATTTTGATGTGGAGATGATGAGAGAGACAGGCTTCTGTTCGGGAATCGAGAACTATTCCCGTCATCTTGTGGGATCTGCACCGGGACAGCCGCCGTGTACGCTGCTCGACTATTTCCCTGATGATTTCCTGATTATCGTGGACGAGTCCCATATCACGCTTCCGCAGGTCCGCGGCATGTATTTCGGTGACCGGTCGAGAAAGAAGACACTGGTGGATTATGGATTCCGCCTGCCGTCTGCCCTGGATAACCGCCCATTGAATTTTGAGGAGTTTGAGACCCATATCAATCAGATGATGTTCGTGTCCGCAACCCCGTCCACTTACGAGGCGGACCATGAACTTCTCCGCGCGGAGCAGATCATCCGTCCGACAGGACTTCTTGATCCGGAGATCTCCGTGCGACCAGTGGAGGGACAGATCGATGATCTTGTGGGCGAGATCAATAAAGAAGTAGAAAAACACAACAAGGTCCTGATCACAACGCTTACAAAGCGTATGGCGGAAGACCTTACGGATTATATCAGGGAAGCCGGGATCCGCGTAAAATATCTGCACTCGGATATCGACACATTGGAGCGCGCCGAGATCATCCGCGATATGCGTCTGGATGTCTTTGATGTTCTTGTGGGAATCAACCTCCTCAGAGAGGGACTCGATATCCCGGAGATCACACTTGTGGCGATCCTGGATGCGGATAAGGAAGGATTCCTCCGTTCGGAGACATCCTTGATCCAGACGATCGGACGTGCCGCGCGAAACGCCGAAGGCCATGTGATCATGTATGCGGATTCCATTACCGATTCCATGCGGGCCGCCATCGACGAGACGAACCGCCGACGTGAGATCCAGCAGAAGTACAATGAGGAGCACGGAATCACTCCGCAGACCATAAAGAAAGCGGTCCGTGATCTGATCGCAATCTCCAAGGCTGCCAGTGCCAGCGAAGAAGAGTTCAGAAAAGATCCGGAATCCATGGACGCAAGGGAACTGGAGAAGCTTGCAAAGGAACTCACAAAGAAGATGCGCCAGGCGGCAGCAGAACTGAATTTCGAAGAGGCCGCAAAGCTGCGTGACCGGATGAAGGAAGTGAAGCAGATGCTGCTGGAACTGGAGAAAAATTAAGATGATTGGTAACTACTGCCCGCACCGGGCGGACGAATGTGCCAGGATACACTTATTGACAATTATTCTCAACAAGAATACAATATTTCCAGATGACAGAGTCGGTTCTGTCAATTATGATAGTGAAGGATGGACACAGGATGAAACTATATGAAGGAAATATTGGCGCGACGTATCTGGTCAAGTCAGTCCATGTGGATGAGGCAATTAACCGGCGTTTAGAGGCGCTGGGGGTAAATGAGAATACGCCTCTTCTTGTGATGAATAAGAAAAACAGCGGAACCATGATCATCAAAGTCCGTGGAACCCGCCTTGCACTGGGAAGAAGAATTACCGGTGGAATTGAGGTAAAAGAGGAGGCGGCATCATGAGCACAGGAGAGAGACCGATCACAGTCTGTTTTGTAGGAAATCCGAACTGTGGAAAGACTACGCTGTTCAATGCATTTACGGGAGCAAAATTAAAGGTCGCAAACTGGCCCGGCGTTACAGTCGAGCGGATGGAAGGAGAGACGAGCTATAAAGGGCGGAAGATCCGTGTGATCGATACGCCGGGAATCTACAGCCTTACTTCATATACGATGGAGGAACTCGTCACAAGAAGGTGCATTGAGGAAGATGGCGTGGACGTAATTGTCAACGTTGTAGATGCATCATCGCTGGAGCGGAACCTTTATCTGACGATGCAGCTTTTAGAATTAAAGAAACCAGTTATTCTGGCTCTCAATATGATGGATATCATTGAAGAGCGTGGGATGGAGATCGACCTTCACAGACTTCCTGAGATGCTTGGCGGGATCCCTGTGGTTCCGGTCTCCGCGAGAAAGCGCACAGGACTTGACGTGCTGATGCACGCTGTGGTACATCATTATGAGGAAGGTCCCCAGGGCGTGATCGTCCGCTATGACAGGGAGATCGAGGACCGGATCCAGCGGGTAGAAGACCTTCTGCGGAAGAAGTATCCGGATCTCACAAATCTGCGCTGGCATGCGATCAAGATGCTCGAATATGACAAGGAAGTCCTGAAGGACCATCCGGTCGAACTGGAACAGATCGTGCCGAGAAGCTTCGAAAAAGAGATTATCAATGAAAAATACGATTACGTGGAATCAGTAATCAAGGAATGTCTGTTTAATAAAGAAGAAAAATCACATATGACAGATCAGGTGGATAAGATCCTGACTCATCCGATCCTGGGAATTCCAGCGTTCTTTGGAATTATGGCATTAGTCTTTTTCCTGACATTCACAGTCGGGGATTTTCTGAAAGGATACTTTGAGCAGGGACTGGAACTGCTGTCGCGCGGTGTTTTGTCCGGGCTTCATTCAGCAGGAGCTTCCGACTGGGTGATTTCCCTGGTCGTTGATGGTGCGTTGGCGGGAGTTGGAGGAATCCTGACATTTCTTCCAAACATCTTTATCCTTTTCCTTGCGCTTGCGTTCCTGGAGGACAGCGGATACATGGCAAGAGTCGCCTATGTCATGAATGAGACAATGGGGCTGGTCGGACTTTCCGGCCGTGCGTTTCTGCCGATGCTGCTGGGATTTGGCTGTACAGTTCCCGCGGTCATGGCGACCAGGGCGCTGGAGAATCAGAGAGACCGCTTGAAGACGATCCTTATCACACCGTTTATGTCCTGCTCAGCGAGACTTACGATCTATGTTTTGCTGGCGGATATGTTCTTCCCGAAATCGGCAATGTTAGTGGCATATTCCCTTTATCTGGTGGGGGTTGCCATGGCGATCCTCATCGCGCTTATTGTACATAGAATGACAGACGATAAAACTGAGAATGCTCTTCTGATCGAACTTCCGGAATATAAGATTCCGAATCTCAGAACTGTGGCGATCTATGTCTGGGAAAAAATAAAAGATTACCTGACAAAGGCGGGGACAACGATCTTCCTGGCATCGATCATCCTGTGGTTTGTCATGAATGTTGGACCGGCGGGATTTATTTCTGATGTGGCGGACAGCTTTGCGGCAAAATTCGGACAGATCCTTGTGCCGGTACTAAAGCCGGTTGGTCTTGGAAGCTGGCAGATCGCGGTAGCATTGATCTCCGGAATCTCCGCAAAGGAGGTCGTTGTCTCGAGTATGTCCGTCCTTTATGGGATCGGCAATATCAATTCTGCAGCTGGAATGGCGGAACTCTCAGGAATCCTTGGGGGAACAGGATTCACAGCAGTGAACGCTTATGCGCTCATGGTATTCTGCCTTCTCTATACACCGTGTATTGCGACGATCGCGACGATCAAGAGAGAAACACAGTCCTGGAGATGGACATTGGGGATGGTCATGTTCCAGCTTGTGCTTGCCTGGTCGGCGGCATTTCTTGTATTCCAGATCGGAAGCCGCCTGTTCTGATCAAAAAAATCTTGAAACTATAACTGCTGCCATGCCTGGCAGAAGATTTACAATAGTGGATCTTGCAGCAAATGGGTTATATAGCGGTTATAAAAATAAAAGGGGTTAAAAAAGGGGTAATAAATGAACGAAAAAACACTGCTGGAAGCTGTGGTGCTGGCGGGTGAGCTCATGCTTGTCAGCGGAGCGGAGATCTACAGGGTGGAAGACACCATGAATCATATGCTGAAACGATCGGAGTACGAACAGACGGAAACGATCGTATATGGAACGGGAATCTTTGTCACGCTGAGCGATCCAAATAAGGAACCGCTGACCCGCGTCAAGCGTGTTGCGGCCAGATGCACCAGCATCAACCGGATCTGCCTGGTAAACGATGTATCGCGCCATTTCTGTGAGGGAAAGATCACGGTGGAGGAGGCGTTAAGGCAGCTGCAGGAGATCCAGGCACCAACGACGGTCCAGTATGACTGGCTGACTCAGGGACTGGGATATGTTGGTGTTTCGGCGTTCTTTGCGCCTATGTTCGGCGGCTCCCTAGGAGACTTTCTGGCGGCAGCGGTAGTTGGTGTCTGTCTTGCAGTAGCCGTATGGATTGGAAAAACCTTGAAATTCAACGATTTCTGCTTTAACGCGTTTGGAGCGTTTGTGCTTGCGTTTTCAGCCATGACGATCTGCCACTCTTATCCGGGACTGAATTCAGATACGATCATCGTCAGCGCTGTCATGCCGCTTGTCCCGGGAGTAACGTTTACAACGGCGATCCGTGATACCTTAAACGGGGACTACGCAGCCGGATCCGCCAGAATTCTGGAAGCGATCGTTGTGGGACTTGCAGTTGCGTTTGGAGTTGGTGCGGGACTTCTTGTAGCCCGCAGCATGGAAGGAGGACTCTTATGATCATACAGGTATTCAGCGCGTTCTGGGCGGTCGCGATGTTCTCCATTCTGACGGAGACTCCGAAAAAGTTCCTTCCGTACGCGGCTTTTTCCGGCGGATTTGCCTGGTGGGCATATTTAATAATCAATAATCTGACTCATTCAACACTCCAGGCCGCATTCTTTTCGATCCTCGCGGTAGCGTTTCTGAGTCATATTCTTGCCAGGATCATGAAAGCACCGGTGACGGTATTCCTCATCGCAGGAATCCTTCCGTCTGTGCCTGGAGCAGGAATCTACCGTACAGTATATTACCTGATCCAGGGAGACCAGACACTTTCAACCCGTTACTTGATCTCGACGCTTCACACGGCAGGCGCGATCGCCCTGGCGATCTTTATCACAGATTCTGTTGTCAACCTTGTGCATCTTTATCATGAAGGAAGTCATGCGAGACGAAATTGAAAAACACGCACCGCATTCTCGTTACTTCAGTGATGAGTTAGGTGCGCTATTTATTTACAATAATATCGAACATATGTTTACATGCTTAGTAACATATGGTATAATATTCATATGGAAAAATATATATTTACTATTAAAGAAAATTCTCTTTCGTATGGTAGAGGATATGTGTACTCGCTTCAATATCATCTGGTCTGATGCACGAAATACCGAAAGAAAGTTCTGACCAATGGTGTAGATCAGGAGTGCAAAGAAATGTTGCAGGAAATCGCACAAGAATATCAATTTCGGATCCTTGCGATGGAAGTAATGCCGGACCATATCCACCTGTTGCTGGATTGTAAACCGCAGTTCTTTATTTCGGATATGATCAAGATCATGAAAGGAAATCTTGCGAGACAGTTGTTTCTTGCACATCCGGAACTGAAAAGGGAGTTGTGGGGCGGACATCTCTGGAACCCATCTTACTGCGCTGTGACCGTCAGTGACCGAAGTCGGGAACAGATCATGGCTTATATCGAAGGACAGAAAGAAAAAGAGAACAGAAAGTAGAGGAAACCTATGCAGGTCGTATCCAGCTATGGCGCGGAAATTAAAAACAAGAATATCCCGATCCGCCATACGCTGGCGCTTTACCGGGAGGCGGTCCGCTGTCTGACGGAGATATATGAGACCGTATGGACAGAGTTATCCATGATCGATCAGATAAAACGGAGATTTAACGAGGCGGAACATCTGGTACATGAAACAAAGAAGAATCATGCAAGATTTGACTTCGATGCCCGTTTTCCGAAAATGCCGTCATATCTGAGAAGAGCGGCGATCCAGCATGCGCTCGGGAGTGTTTCCTCGTACCATACAAGATTGGAACAGTGGAAAAATGGAGCGATTTCCGGAAAACCGAAGCTTGTATATGAAAACCATGCGATGCCGGTATTTTATCAGGATGTCATGTACAAACCAGGAGAAGAGAGTGAAGATGCGGCCTGTCTGAAACTTTATGATGGCCATGACTGGAAATGGTTCCGCACAGGTCTGCTTCATACGGATGTGGAGTACCTGCGCAGGCACTGGTCCGGAAAAAAGTCTTCTGCTCCGGTTTTGGAAAAACGACATCAGAAATATTTTCTCCGCTTTTCTTATACGGAAGAAGTTACATTATCAAAAACACCTGTAAAGGATCAGATCATCTGCAGTGTGGATCTCGGGATCAATACGGATGCAGTCTGCAGTATCATGTGGTCAGACGGAACTGTCCTGAACCGGAAATTTATCAATTTCCACAGTGAAAAAGACCGGCTGTCCCATGTACTCGGAAGGATCCGGAGATTCCAGAAGGAACACGGTTCCAGGCAGATCGGAAGCCGATGGGCGTATGCGAAACGTCTGAATACGGAACTTGCCAGAAAGACTGCCCGTTCGATCACAGAATATGCTCATGAGAATCATGCGGATGTGATCGTGTTTGAGTATCTGGAAATGAAGGGAAAGATTTCAGGAAAGAAACGACAGAAACTGCACCTTTGGAAGAAACGGGAGATCCAGACTATGTGTGAACACAAAGCACACCGGTATGGGATCCGTGTGTCCCGTGTCTGCGCATGGAATACCAGCCGTCTGGCGTATGATGGAAGCGGACCGGTCAGCCGAGATCCGAAGAACCACAGCCTGTGTGTTTTCCAATCTGGAAAACAGTATAACTGTGATCTGTCAGCATCCTACAATATCGGAGCGAGATACTGGATTCGGGAAATCATAAAAACCTTACCGGAAACGGAAAGGTCTTCACTGGAGGCAAAAGTACCTGCGGTGAAGCGCAGAACCTCATGCGTTTATGCTGACCTGCTCATCCTTCAGAATGAGTATGGATGTTCGAAAGCTGCATAAATGCAGGCAGATATCCGGAGGACTACCTGTTATGTGGAACCCAGCCGTACCCGGCATGGAGGATGCGCATATCTGCGCAGTTCTAAGTTTCAGGCGTATCCGCCGGTATCCGGTCTTGCCGTTTAAAACGGCTGAGAAGCATGTGGCTTTAGTCATGTGAGGTTCACTGGCTGGTTGACGGCGGTAGAATGTGTGCTGTGCAGCAACGTTTGCCTGCACTTAAACACATGTAGCCGAGTCTGCGGAAGAACCACAAGGAGATTCCGTAAAGATCTGCAGCTTATCCGTTTCCCTGCGATACAGATACATGTTATCAGAGAGAAAGTCTTCCGGCTGGATCGATTCGCGGTTGACATTTTTGATCGTATTGCAGAAGACATGATAGTCATGTTCCGTAAAATTTTCTGAATCAGCGAGGATCAGAACCTCGTGGATACTGGATGGAAGGATGAGAAGATCACTTCCAAACTCGTCCGCGAGGTCTTTTAATTTATCAGGATAGAGGACGCAGGCGGCGCCGTTGTGCGCAGCATCGTTCGTGAGGACATAGAGCGTCGGAACAGGGCAGTCTTCGGACACAAAGTCGGCAGCTCCGGGGAAATATTCCTTGATCACCGTTTCAAGGCGGCGGAAACTTGCAGAAAAAATCCGAGGTGTATTTTCTTTTGCGAGAGCAAAAAGTTCTTCCGCCGTCACATTCCAGGAAGCAGATACAGTGTTCGTGATGACAGAGCTGATCTGGGTTTCACCTTCAGACTGGATGATCAGGGAGAAGATCACCGCGAGATCCAGGAAAGGGATCCAGGGAATCGTTTTTAACAGCTCCGCGTTTTTATCGCGGGAGATAAGCCGCCAGGTAACCTGGTTTCGTAATTCCTCAAAGTTGTTTAAGGAAGTGAGACTTGTCACGGAAACAGGAAGCTGTGTGTCGGTGATCGATATCATATATTCACAGAGTTCTGCCAGTGTGCGGCCTTTTTCAAATTGTTCATACAGCATCTCCAGGGAGATCACGGGGGAACAGTGTTTCTCCGATCTTAAGAGAGCCAGGGAATCAAGAACAACGCCGTTGTTTTTGAGCACATGTTCCCTGTGGATCGAGTAGCTGGTGTCCAGCCTGTTAAAAAGTTCCTCCTGCAGTGCGGCACAAAATTCTTCGTAGTTCATTGTAATACCTCCTGATGCGTTTTTAGATCGATAGATTTGTTTTCTTGATTTGAAGAATAGAAATTAGAATGTTTTTTGCAGCGGCCCGGCGGGAAGCGGATATTCATACTGCTTAGATTGGCCCGGCTAAAAATCAGGATGCCGGGCAGCCACGGGACGTAAAATGAAAGGATAGGTGTATTTTACCGAAATCCTGTTCGAAAATCAATCGTGATGATTCACAAGAATCGCCCTTTGAAATTGACATGCAGACAAAAAACAGTTGTATTTACAACATACAAAAGGGAAATATCGTGGTAAACTAAAATTACGAGACGGATCATGGGAAGATCCGGGTGGAAAGGAAAAGAAAAATGGCTTTTATTAAAAATATTGATCATGAAACGGTTTTAAATCTTGCAGACCAGATCCACGCAGAACCGGGGCAGATCGTCAGCAAGACTCTCGCCCAGAACAAGGCGGTCAGCCTGACATTATTCGCGTTCTCCAAAGGCGAGGAAATCAGCACCCACGACTCCATCGGCGATGCCATGGTACATGTGATCGAGGGCACCGGTCAGTTTACTGTGGACAATGTAGAGCATATCTGTAAAGCCGGAGATGTTCTCGTGATGCCGGCGAAAAAGCCGCATGCGGTATTCGCGAAGGAAGATTTTAAGATGCTTCTTACGGTGGTATTTCCGTTAGATTGATACTTGAGTATACAGATTAAGCGTTCTTATATGCTTTAATGAGAGATGTTACCGCCTTTTATACTGGTGACAGAAAGATAAAAAACCCCCGGTGCAGCCACACTGGGGGTTTGCTTTTTGTCACTCGAACAGAGGAGTCACATCTCTTTAGCCGATTGGCATTTTATCATATGTAAAATATAAATTCAATATACATTAGTGAATAAACATTGCATCTCCAAAACTAAAGAACCGGTACCGCTCCTTGATCGCCTCCTGATATGCATTCAGGATGTGTTCCCGTCCTGCGAGTGCGGACACGAGCATGACAAGCGTGGATTCCGGAAGGTGGAAGTTTGTGATCAGGCAATCCAGGATCTTAAACTTGTATCCCGGATAGATAAAGATCTCAGTCCAGCCGCTTCCGGCTTTCAGGATCCCGTCATCGCCGGTTGCAGATTCCAGGGTACGGCAGCTCGTGGTTCCAACGCAGATCACACGTCCGCCATTTGCCTTTGTATCGTTGATCTTCTTCGCCTCGGACTCTTCTACGATATAGAATTCAGAGTGCATGTGGTGCTCTTCGATAGTGTCAACCTTTACCGGGCGGAAGGTTCCGAGACCGACATGGAGAGTTACATGAGCGATCTTAACACCCATCTCCTCGATCTCCTGCAAAAGTTCTTTTGTGAAATGCAGTCCTGCTGTCGGAGCGGCCGCAGAACCCTCGTTCTTGGCATATACAGTCTGATAACGGTTTTTATCCTTTAACTGGTGTGTAATGTATGGCGGGAGCGGCATCTGGCCGAGCTTGTCGAGGATCTCCTCGAAGATTCCGTCATATTCAAACTGGATCAGGCGGTTTCCCTCATCGACCACATCGATAACTTTTCCCTTTAAAAGTCCGTCACCGAAGGAAACTTCTGCGCCAACTTTCATCTTCTTGCCCGGTTTTACAAGGGTCTCCCAGACATTGTCGGATTTTCTCTTTAAAAGGAGAACTTCGATTCCTGCGTCAGTTCCAATCTTATGTCCCATGAGACGTGCCGGGATAACTTTTGTGTCGTTGATAACGAGGCAGTCACCCTTTTTCAGGTACTTTAAAATATCGCGGAAATGGCGGTGTTCCATCTCGCCGGTCTTTTTATCTAATACAAGCAGCCTGGAAGCAGCGCGGTCCTCAAGCGGATCCTGCGCGATCAGTTCCGGCGGCAGTTCAAAGTTAAAATCTGTTACATTCATTTTTCTATATCTCCTGTTTGTGCGCTCTTATCAAAAAGTTCCATGCCATTGTAGCAGAATCGGAAGGAAAAATCAATGAGACAGGCTGGAATATGGAGAAAATTGGCTGCTGTTTTCACGAGGCGTGAGCAGGGACGGGGAACATTAATTTTGTATGTGTGTCCACATTCAGTTTTTGAAAAAAATAATTCCCATCCCCTTGCAAGAATCAGAAAACTATTGTATACTACTAGAGATGCATCTGTAGCTCAGTGGATAGAGCAGTGGCCTCCGGAGCCGCGTGCGTAGGTTCGATTCCTATCAGATGCATTTTTTGATGCCCTGGGAAGTCAGGGCGGTTAGGATCCCGTAAGCCTTGAAAAATAAGGGCTTGCGGGATTTTTCTATGCATCTGCACAGAAACCGGAATAAACTGATATAGACTGTTTTTGACTGGTTCTGACTGCACTTTTTGTGGTCAGATTCATGGTCAACTTTTGGGTCAAACTTTTTGCCCGAAACCCGCATGTTTAAATGGATGGTATCGCTTTGATCGCGTTTCGTTTCTGCTCTTCGATGATATGGATATAGGTGTTGTAAGTCGTGGTCACGTTGCGGTGACCTAATAACTTGCTCACAACGGCGATATCCACGCCCTTACGGAGCAGAGTAGAAGCAAATGTGTGGCGAAGTCCATGCAGTCCGATATGATGGATCTCAGCGGCTCCCAGGGCGTATTCCAGAGACTGGAATAGTGATCGCTCGGAGATCTGTGCGCCGGAATCAGTGGAGATCACATAAGGAGTCTCGATTCCCCGTTTCCTGTTGTAGTTCTGGATCTGTTCCAACATCTCAACAGCTCTGTCGTTCAAGGGAATCTCCCGGACACCTGCGGGGGTCTTTGTCTCGCTGACCAGCTTTTGACGTTTTCCAGCGTTCCAGTTTTTATCGCGACTTTTTACAAGTGTGAAATTTTTATTGATCCGACATATGCGATTCTCAAAATCAATGTCACTCCATTCAAGCGCGATCGCTTCCCCGCACCGGATCCCGGTGTTGAGGAGAAAGAGGTAGGCTGGGACGTGTTTGTAAAAGTGGTTGTCGTTCTTGAGGATCTTGTTGTTAAAGGCATAGAGCTTTGATATTTCCTTTGGTGTTAGAATATCAATCTCCCGTGTCTTAACGGCAACATGCTCCTCTTTGGGGACGATGACAGCGTCACAGGGATTTGTTGTGATGATGCCGCGCTGCTTCGCATATTTGAAGAAACCATTGAGAAACTCGTAGATTTTTTTGATATACGAGTAACTCAGTTCCTGTGCCTTTGCGTTGATCAGCATCTGGATATCATCACTGTTGATCTGCGAGAGAGGAAGAAAGCCTAAGACTGGTTTGATATGTACCTCGTAAGTTGTTTCCAGGCGGTCGATTGAGTTGCCGCGTAAGTTTGGAAACTTATAAACACGCATCCAATGCTCGGCATGCTGCCAAAATGGCGTCTTATCTGCCTCGCAGAGGTATTTCTGGCGATCAGAGTTATACTGCTTGATAAGTTTCTTTAACTCGCGTTCAGTGGCTGCGTAGAAGCTCTTATAGGCATATTTTCCATTGACTTTTCCGAGTGATACCCGGTATTCCCAACGACCATCTTTGCGCTGGTTGATCGTGCCCTCTCCATCATATCTTTTTGTTGTGTTATTTGTGGTTGCTGATTTGCTCATGGTTGTCCTCGCTTTCGATGATGCGATAATGCCATGTATCAGACCACTGTATTGATTGTGGTCATTATAGCATTTTCGCATCACTTCAAGCAACTAAAAGTTTAACTCTTTTCCGGCGTTTTTTGTCATCCAGTCATCTAACTGCTGTTTAGAGATATAGTAGTTGTTACCGATCTTGACAGCGGGGAGGAGACCAGAGTTGAGAAAACGCCGCATTTTATCTCTGCCATACCCGAAAATATGTTGGAGATCATGTTGGTTCAGATATTGGGGGATATCTGGGGCATCTTTAGTTAAAGAGTTATTCTTCACAAAAAATTCCTCCTTGGAGGTGTCCCGGATGGCGTATCCGGGACGGTTTAGCAAATTACTCCTCTGGTGTACCCCAGATAGAGATATAGGTCTCAGCATCCAGGTTATGCTCACACCATTGACGTGCCTCTTCTCGAGTAAGGGATACAATTTTTTCACCGCCGGACAGATTGTTAATACCGGTAGGTCGAGCAAGACTTGTCATAGCTCCGCCGACAATATGTAACCAGTATTCACCGTTATCCTTACGATATAAGGTTTCGCAATAGCAGGTTAAGCCAGTCTTACCGTTCCAGTTCTCGCCGATCATTGTTGATGATGCGGAATCGTAAAGTCTATTATTCATTATAAATTGCATTTTGTTTTTTGGATAACGTTATCGTTTTCTCCTTTTTTTTATAAACAATGCATTGCTTATGATGTTAGTATATATGTTTTACCTCAAAAAAGGATGTAAAAAAATGCAGAAAATATTGAAAAAAACGCAAAAAAATGCATGACAAATGATAAGATATATGCTATACTAATTATAGTTTATTGTTCGTTGTGTAAATGGAGTATGGGTCATAGTGCTGAAAGGAAGCATTATGGCCTTTTTTGTTGTTTTCCTTTTCAATATACCGGATCCCGAATCAATAATTAACATATGTTTCCATGGAGAAAACATATGGAATTGAGAGAACTGACAGATAGTCTGCAAGAAGCTATAACAAGCACATTTAGAGCGTTAAAAACAAAGGAGGTGAAAATTATGATAGATATGTTATTATTACCCAAACGTAGGACTCAAGAATATTACAACGGGAAAGATGATTCGGAATTAACATATAAGATATATGTGGCTTGTGTTACATATTTAAGGAATAAAGAAAACGCAATTATAAGAAAATATATTGCAAATTTGGAAAAACAACTAAACAATAATATTTATGCGTTTTGTATTTCGGATTTTTTGGGATATGATATGCGTAAAGATACCATTTCACAGTTGTTTAGTTCAAAACTGATTAATCCAGTAAATGTAAATCTGCTTATACTGCTACATCTAAATGGAATACCTATTAATATCAGAGTACCCAGTAATGCAAAATATAAATTAGATGCAAATGTAGCAATTGATCCGGATGTCTATATTGATGAGATAACAATAAAATTAAGTAAATAACATATGTTTTTTTGTAGGGAAATAAAGGAAAATTAAATAAGAATAATATTAATAAAATTATTAATTAAACGTATCAGTAAAAGATAAAAGCCAATCAAAAAAGAAAGAAAATAAATATATCTTAACTTATTTTTTATTTGAAAATTTTATAATAGAGACAAAGAAAACTATGTTAGGTGAACTCATAGGTCATAGATATGCATTAGAGATTCCGACAGAAGTGGAAAAATTAAAATAATAAGTAGCTAACTTTTCATAGTATTTTTGATAGTTAATGTAAAAAGAGAGCCAAATAAGGCTCTCTTTTTTTCGCTAATCTAATTAAAATCAATAGTAATACGTCCTAAATTATCGATGACTCTTGCGTGTCCTGCAAGTTTTGATAAGATCACATCATTGCTCGGAACTGTGTAACCGGTTCGGTCACAGTAATCTGCAAGCATACCATATTTCTTATAAGAACCGATCATGTAAATATCATTTTGTGGATCCATAATATGGAATGATTCATCATGTGATGTTGCTTCATGACGTACCCAGATACCGTTGATACAATATGCCGTATATGAATGGTTTGCAGCCAAAGATGATACGCTTGTAGCCTGTAAATCAACACACCAGGCTAATAAACAAGCTGCATTTACAAAGCCATCGCATACTGCCTTGCCATCCACCAAACATCCATATGATAAACTGCAAGACGGCAAAGTTGAATCATATTCTGCTTGATTCACTCTTCTTGCTATATGTACAGCTTTTTCATAATCAGATGCATTCTTCCAATCAAAACTATTAAGAAATTTTCTGATTTCTTTTTCTAATGCCAATGTTTCAGCAGAGTTTTCAACTGCTTGATATCCCGGCATCTGCACACCCGCAAGTCTTGCAACTGCATAAATCGGTTCCGCCATTGTATATGCTGCACTTGCATAAAGAATATTGTGTTTTTCGGCTGCGTTTTTCATTTGATAGTCAACTGTCCCAACATATCCGTATTTTTCATTTCTTGTATTTTCAAGTTCTGGATATTGTACACTTAAATAATCTCTTGACCACTTCGTGGTTAAAGTTCCGTTACTCCTAAATACAAACCAGTCTTTTAAATACGCCAATGGATACTGATCATTATTATTTGTTGTTTCAGTTTTTGTCTGTACAACACCGTTTACAGTCCATGCGCCATCCGCGTTTACCGTATACCCGTCCGGAGTTGTGGTATTGGCATACATATTTCCATTGGAATCAAAGCAGTAACTTTTGCCATTGATCCACTGCCATGTCGAAGTCGTATATTTGCCATCACTATTCTGATACTTCCAAGTGTTTCCCTCCTGCTTCCAGTCTGCAAATGCAGTCATCGTAGAGAAGGAAAGACTTGCAGCGAGCGCAAGGGACACTACACGCATAAACATATGTTTTGTATTCTTCATACTTTTTTCTCCTTTTTCATGTATATCGAAGTGAAAAGTCTTTTTAACATATAAATTATATCATGTATAGTTTGGGCTGTCCATATAATGCTTATTTCTTCTGCTTTGCAAAAACAATAAAATTAAAACGTATCAAATGTTAAAAAGGGAGAAGAACAGATTCCATCTCCCTTTTGCGTTTATCATCAGCCTACAATAAAGTTTACCTTCACAGGTACTTTAAATTCATGTTCTCCATTTAATTTCTGCGCGATACAGATTCTATGTCTCCCATCGTAGCAGATAATATGTCCGTCCAGACTTGAAAGCTGTATATCTACTGGAAACTGATAATCTCCACAAATCAACTTTTTCGCCATTCCAATACAATAGTCTGGTTCATACTCTTTTGGCATGATTCGATTTGGTGAGACATTGACAAAATAGAGATCAGCAAGCGTAAGACCTTCAATTGGGCAAGTGCCATTATGGCACTTGCAGCATTCGTCTTTCGCAAAGTTAAAATGGATATCGTCTCTAGTCTCGGGATAATATTTCCCATCTTTAATCAGATATGGATTAGTGCGCAGATGTATTTTCCGATACATTCGTAAAACCCTCCCTAAAATAATATGTTTTTTGAAGTCTACAAAAGCCATAAGGCGATAATAATAACGCTTCATTCCCAAGATTTTGTAATTCCTCCGGTCGGATTAAATTGGTTAATTGTTTATGTTCGCTGCTGCTATACTGGCGGTCGGATAATAATCCATGCGTACTGACACAAGCCTGGGTCTGATAATGTTGTCCTACCATGGATGATATTTCCTGCGCTGTCTGTGGATCCATCACGGATAGGATAAGCTTATAAGCAGCATTGTCGGTAATGACTCTTCTGGCAGTTTGTCCATAGGTGCGGTCTAACTGACTGTATGACTGCATCAGTAAGCATATTGTACAGCCTTTACTTCGCAGTGTTGCCATTCCATCAATCACAGCAGTCGCTTTCCCTAATTGCGGAAATTCATCCAATAGAACAAGCGTGCGAATAGGATTGTTATCTGGAAATTCGGTCATCGCATGCAAAAATTGGTTGATAATCATGGCAGTTAGAGGAGACCAGTTTTGCAGTCTGGATTCCGGCAATTCATAATAGATCTGATAACCTTCCAATAGATCACGCGGCAATATTGTACGTTCTCGTGTTAAAAACTCCTGCACGACCGGATCAGTGGCAAACAGCTCTATCGCATTGTGTACGGTTTCCATGATGGATGAGAGAGTTTTATCTGAGAGACCCTTGAAATGCTGCATGTGATCTCTTGCGTCGCCCTCTGTGGTACTTATAATTTTATCCACAAGTTCCTCTGCGGGAGTGCTGTAAATGATCCGATTGGCTTCGATAAATGTTTTAGATGCATGATAAGCCCAGGTATAGACACCAGCCAGATAGTGACGCGCTGCCTGTTCCCAAAATGGATCCTCAGTATCCCGATCAGGAATAATCGCATACAGGATATCATTGAGCGCATGAGTAAATTCTGACTTTGGCGCAAGATACAACAATTCAAATGGGTCATATCCATAACTGTCCGGATTATACGGATCCATCACACGGCGGTTATATCGTACGGGAGCATTTTTTAACAACTCTCCTTTGATATCAATGGCCAAAAGTGCGCCTGTCCACATGTGCAACGTAGGGATTGCGACAGCTGCGGACTTCCCGCTTCCGGGTGTTCCGATGCAAATAATATGTCCGTCCATATTCTGCTGTTTACCAACATAACGCCGTCCGTAACGACCAAATAAAAACCCTGGGTTCCCGTTAAGATAGAGATGAGCATTTGGTGCTGGTCGTAATTCCTTACGTTCTACGAGAGGGAGAGAACGCTCGTTTCGGCGTTTCGGATCAAATGGTGACAGAAATGTAAAGTCACGTTCTCCGGCAATTAGATTACGGATATTTTGTATGGTAATTATACCAGATGGCACTAAGGCAGCCAGATCTAAAAGAGCGTTTACATGTAGTTTTGTTGGCAGCAAAAGGATTCTACAAGAGACCATCAATGAGGCACTGATCCAAAGTCCTGTAAATGCGGAAAAGTCAAAAAAGCAATTCAGCAATGACTTCCGTTCTTCTGGTAGAGGGCTTTCGGCGGGAAAACGTGCAGGAATCACAATTTTTGAGATAGGAATGTTTTCTTGCTTTTTTGAAACAGGGGTCTCAAGATCCTTCATGATTTTGGCATGCTCAGCATTTTTATTGAGATTTAAAAGCATAGCACTCTTAAGCCTGTCTCGTTTAGCAGTCTGGCGGATCTGCTCCGGTGTCTGGTGCGGATCAAGGTCATCAAAATTTTTGCGCAGCCGGATACAGGGCGAAGAATTATCGCTCTCTGCTGTCATCTTGTTCATAGGTTCGGCTGACGGTGCGTTCATCTGCTTTTGCAAGGTCTCCGCGAACGAGGCTCTTTTCTTTTTTATAGTTGTCATAATGTTTAGCCTTTCTTTCGATATAGTTGACAATTGTTTCTTTCGTGTAGTCTCCACCCAGACGCCGCTCGTGACATGGCTTGGGCGATGCTGCATTTTTCCGTGTAAAAAATTCCGGGATATATCGGTATGCATTTTTGTGTTCCTGTACTGTGACACCAAAATTATCTTTCATAAGCCAGATAAATTCGCTGCTACTGGATGCCTGTTCCTTTGCGTAGTCAATCTGGTTTCTCAGCTTGTCTTTCCAACTGATTTCCCCTTTAGCCGCAAGTGCAAGCTCCGCCCGTGTCAGACGTTCCTGGGCTTTGCTTTTGGTGTTGACCAGGCTGTGTTCATATCCGTGTTCTTTACAGATGACATTCCCTTTTTCCATCAGTTCATGGCGTAGTTTACCCGTTGATTGAAAGCTTTTCCCAGCCTTAACATGCTGTTTACGATCGCCGCGGTAGCTGACGTTATTGATGACAACATGCGCATGCATGTGATCTGGGCGGTCAGTATGTACCGCAAGATACCATTGATAACAGTCAATTTTTGTGCGCTGACATAAGTCCTTAACCATGTCGCGGACTTCCTCGGGACTGATTTTCTCATATGTCGTGTTATAGCTGACGATCATATGGTAGTAGGTGCGGTTTCCGGCACCTGTGGGTTTATTGTAGTAACGCGCGATATCGGAAAATTCCTGTTCAGCATCCAGAATGTCACAGCCGTTTGTGCGGATCAGTTCCTCCGGGACAGTATCACTGCGGGTAATGTATTGCAGGATTCCCCGGACTGGTCGCTTACTGGGATAGATCTTAATGATCGGCATGGATCGTATTCTCCTTCAATTCTGTGATAAGATCTTTGATTGCGTCCAGATCATCGGCGATCCTGGCAAGCTCACTTGCTTCCAGAGATTGCGGATGCAGATAGACGGCTCGCACGATCTGGTTAAAATTTTTTCCAATGCGTGAAAGTTCAATCGTAAGCTCTGGGATTCCACTTATGATATTGATGGAGCTGCGGACGCAGGAGACCCGGATAAATTCGGACATGGAGAGACCATATTTTCTGCATTTGGAGATAATCTGTTCTTTCTGCTCCGGCGCGCACTTAAATCCGATGTAGGTGGTTTTAGTTTTAGATTTCATGTGATACCTCTCATATTATGCATTGATCGCAGGCAAGGGTGGGTTCCATAGGGCGGTTTCCGCCCTTGGCCAGATGGTTGCAGGTTTTACCGGCGACGTATCTGGCCTGGCGGTGCAAAGTCATGGTCACCCTCTAAAATGAGCAGGACTTTGGAGCGCCTCCCCGGGAAGGATGCCCGGACAGGATCACTCGTGCGCGGAGCACGGCGTGAGCCTGTGTGGGCTGACTGGACGGGGATATCACCCTTGCCTGCGATGTAGTTGTGGCTATTCGCTATAAATGTAATGGCGGACTGCGGTGCGCAGCTGTGCCGGAAAATCGGCGGCTATCTGCCGCAGATCGTACAGCGTATTACATAATAGGGGAGCTAAAAATAAGAGGATCACAATGTTGAGAAGCAGTTGACTAGTCTGGCAGCATCTGCTTAGATGTGTATCGGTATTTTTTTTGATTCGCATCTGATAATTCACCTCTTTTCCATTCAGTTTGACGTTGTTATGGTCAAATTTATGGTCAAATCAACACCAGTGGTCTAAAAACACAGCATTTATCGGTGGTTGTAGGTTATATATCAGTGGTTCGATTCCTATCAGATGCATTTTCTGATGTCCCGGGATACCGGGGCAGTGAGACAGGAAAGCGTCTGCCAGATCTGGGAAAGGTCCCAGACTGACAGGCGTTTTTTCTTGCATTCGCTCCCCGGAAACGATATAATGGGCGAAAGGATAAATTTTGGATCATAAATTATTGATAAAAGGGAGAAATAGTTTGGAAGGAACGATTCGTTTAAATAAATATCTGAGTGATGCCGGAGTCTGCTCAAGAAGAGAGGCAGACAGACTTGTGGAGGAAGGGAAAGTTCTTGTGGACGGCGAGATTGCCGTGATGGGAATGCAGATACGGCCGGGACAGAAGGTGGTCTGTGACGGAAAGCCGGTGGGCGAGAAGGAAAAACCGGTATTTCTGATCGTGAATAAGCCGAGGGGAATCGTCTGCACGACTTCCGACAAGGATCATGCAGAAAATATTGTGGAATTTTTAAATTACCCACAGAGGATCTACCCGGTGGGACGTCTCGATAAGGACTCCGAGGGACTTCTCCTTATGACAAATCAGGGAGACATCGTCAACAAGATCCTCCGCGGCGGAAATGCCCACGAGAAAGAATATGCGGTAGCTGTCAATCACCCGGTGACAGAAGAATTCTTAAATCAAATGTGTGAAGGCGTCCGGATCGAGGATCTGGATGTGACCACGAAGCCGTGCCGTGCCTGGAAGACCGGAAGCCACACCTTCCATATCGTCCTGACTCAGGGCTTGAACCGCCAGATCCGCCGGATGTGCCGCGCGCTCGATTACCATGTGATGAATTTAAAGCGTGTGCGTATCATGAATCTTCAGCTGGGTACATTAAAGCGGGGAGAGTACCGGGAACTGACGGAAAAAGAGCTGGGTGATCTGATGCGGATGGTGGAGGGGTCCACAAACCTTCCGGCGAGAGAAGCTGCGAAGGCCGGAAAGCTTACGGATCCAGCGAGAAGAGAAAGAAAACCGGCGAACTCCGGATATCAGGGAAAGAAGAACGACAGAAGGCCGTTTGACAAGGACAATAACAGAAAATCATTCGAGAAGAAGAACGAAACCGGAAAAGTATGGAAAAATGTCCGTCAGAATGGTGAAAAGAAGCCGGAAAAGAAAGCCCCCGCATCCCCGGAAAGCTGGAAACCGGGTGCGCCGGAGCGCAAGGAGCATAAAATATGGACGACAAGATCAAGAGGATGAAGGAGCTGATCCCGCTTCTTTCCGAGGCTGCAAAGGCCTATTACCAGGAGAGCCGCGAGATCATGAGCAACTTTGAATATGACAGGCTTTATGATGAACTCCTGAAGCTGGAACGGGAGACAGGGACTGTGTTCGCAGGAAGTCCGACCCAGAAAGTAGGATATGAGATCTTAAGCGAACTCCCAAAGGAGCGCCATGAACGGCCGATGCTGTCATTGAATAAGACAAAGAGTGTCGATGAACTGAGAGAATGGCTTGGAAACCAGACGGGGCTTTTATCCTGGAAGATGGATGGACTTACCGTGGTCCTGACATATGAGGATGGAGTTCTCGCGAAAGCGGTTACCCGCGGAAACGGCGAGATCGGTGAGGTCATCACTCCAAATGCCAGGACCTTTATCAATATTCCGACAACGATTCCCTACAAAGGACAGCTGATCCTGCGCGGTGAGGCGGTGATCAGCTATTCGGATTTCGAAAAATTAAATGATTCCATCGCTGATGTGGATGCGAAGTATAAGAATCCGAGAAACCTCTGCAGCGGTTCCGTGCGCCAGCTGAACAGCAGGATCACAGCCTCAAGAAATGTCCGGTTTATGGCCTTTGCACTGGTCCGTGCGGACGGTGTGGACTTTAAAAATTCCAGAAAAGAGCAGTTTTTGTGGCTTTCCGGCCTTGGATTCGAGACCGTGGAATTTGTGGAAGTGACCGCGGGGACACTTTCCGGGGCAGTCCGCAGATTCGCTGAAAAGATCGAGCACTACGATATCCCGTCAGATGGTCTTGTGCTGTTATATGATGACATCGCATACGGACAGTCCTTGGGGCGGACTGCAAAATTTCCGAGAGATTCCATCGCTTTTAAATGGGCGGATGAGATTCAGGAGACGACGCTTTCCTACATTGAATGGAGCGCTTCGCGGACAGGACTGATCAATCCGGTTGCCGTGTTTGAGCCTGTGGAGCTGGAAGGAACCACAGTAAGCCGTGCCAGTGTCCACAACATCAGCATCATGGAAGGGCTGGAGCTCGGTGCAGGAGACAGGATCACGGTCTACAAGGCGAACATGATCATTCCGCAGATCGCGGATAACCTGACAAGAAGCGGTGTCCGTGATATCCCGGCGACCTGTCCGGTATGCGGCGGAAAGACGGAGATCCGCAATCTGAACGATGTGAAATCCCTCTACTGTACGAACCCGGATTGTCAGGCGAAAAAGATCAAGAGCTTTGATCTGTTTGTGAGCAGGGACGCGTTAAATATTGACGGTCTCTCCGAGATGACCTTAGAGAAATTTATCGCTGCCGGATTTATCCATGAATTTGATGATATGTTCCATCTGGACCGCCATCGTGACGCTATCGTGACGATGGAAGGTTTCGGTGAAAAGTCTTATGAGAATCTCATAGCGGCTGCAAAGACCGCGTCCCACACCACACTGCCGCGGCTGATCTTCGGCCTTGGAATCGCCGGGATCGGTCTCGCCAACGCGAAGGTGATCTGCCGGCATTTCGATTTCGATCTGGATGCCATGCGGAAGGCTGGTGCGGAAGAACTGTGCTCCATTGATGGAATCGGCGGCGTGCTTGCGGATGCGTGGGTGACGTACTTTAAGAATGACAGGAACAACGAGACACTGGATCATTTGCTGGCAGACCTGACGTTCGAAAATGAAGTCAGGAACGAGGAACAGATATTAGCCGGGAAGACCTTCGTGATCACCGGTTCCGTGGAGCGCTTCGCGAACCGGAAGGAGCTTCAGGAAAAAATAGAATCTCTGGGTGGAAAGGCTGCCGGTTCCGTATCAGCAAAGACAAGTTATCTGATCAACAATGATGTGACATCCAATTCGTCAAAGAATAAGAAGGCAAGAGAACTTGGCATTCCGATCCTTTCCGAAGCGGATTTTCTGAAGATGATAGGAGAAGAAGAAAATGCCGATTAAAATACAGAATGGATTGCCGGCAAGAGCGATCCTTGAGAGCGAAAATGTATTCATTATGGACGAGGACCGCGCGGAGAGCCAGGATATCCGTCCGTTAGAGATCCTGATCTTAAATCTCATGCCGTTGAAGGAGGACACGGAGACCCAGCTTTTAAGAGCTCTGTCCAATACACCTCTGCAGGTGGAGTGCACTTACATGACGATGTCCACCCATGAGTCCACCCACACCTCAGCCAGTCACTTAAATAAGTTTTATGTGACATTCCCGGAGATCAAGAAGAAACATTTCGACGGAATGATCATCACCGGCGCACCGGTGGAGCTGATGGAGTTTGAGGAGGTCAATTACTGGGAGGAGCTGACCCGGATCATGGAATGGAGCAAGACCCATGTGACATCCACCATGCATCTGTGCTGGGGAGCCCAGGCCGGACTTTACTATCATTACGGAATCCCGAAACACTTACGGAAAGAAAAACTTTCCGGTGTGTATACACAGAAAGCGCTGGATAAGCGTGTTCCGTTACTCCGAAGTTTTGACGATTACTTTAAGTGCCCGCATTCCCGCTATACAGAAGTGTGGGAGGAGGATATTTTAAAGCACCCGGAACTCCGGATCCTCGCTAAATCCGATGAGGCAGGCGTCTTCCTTGTCATGAACCAGGACGGAAGCCAGATCTTCGTCCAGGGCCACCCGGAGTACGACCGTATGACCTTAAACAACGAGTATCACCGCGACCTCAATAAAGGCTTAAATCCGGCACTCCCGGTCCACTACTATGAGCATGATGACCCGTTCTCTGTTCCACCGCTTATGTGGAGAAATATGGCGAACACGCTGTATACGAACTGGCTGAACTACTACGTATATCAGGTGACTCCGTATACGCTGGAGGAGGACACGGAGTAAACAGAGATCTGTTTGGTGTAAAAAGATTTTTGCTCGTAACGGTGAAGGTACGGAGTAGTTATGAATAAAGAAATGATTGTGAAAAAAACTTCCGGTCCAAATGGTCCGGAAGTTTTTTCTTTGCGCGATCAGTTAAATACGGGTGTAGGCTTTAAAGAATACAGGTTTAACGATATTCCTTCGGAACCTGAGCATCGTGGTAAGCGTTGATCTCAGAACGGAATTCACTGCTTTCCAGAATATCGAGAGCTGTCATAGCAAGACCCTTGGCACCCTTCAGGCAGATCTCATCAGCCTGAGGAGTTGCAGCGGCTTTTGTATATTCTTTGGAGTGGCTTTGAATGGTTTTATCATCTGTGATAGACAGATAATCGTGGATTGCCGGGATCTTGATGGAGACATTTCCGATATCTGAAGATCCGTAAAGCTTTCCGGGTTCAGCCCAGGTCATCTGGATCCCGAGAGATTCCATATTATTCTTGAAGGCCTGGCACATTGGTTTATTTGGATAACGTTCTGCGTAGATCGGCTCTACACTGACTTCAGCTTTTGCTCCGGTCAGGGCCTCTGCGTGTTCAATACAGGATGTCACAAAGCGGATCAGCTCCTTGATCCTAAGCATGGTTTCAGCACGAAGGCTGAATTCACACTTGGCAAGTTCCGGAATTACATTGGCAGCAGTTCCGCCTTCCAGAATAATACCGTTGATGTTGTCCTGAACCTGGAATGTCGAGCGCATCAGATCGATCTGGTTGAACACATGGATCGCAGCGCTAAGGGCATTGATGCCATTTGAGGGTGAAGACGAATGGGCAGCTTTTCCGTGGAAGGATACGCGGATTCTTGTAGCGGCACGTCCACCTCTGCCAACGAGGTTGGAACCGCCTCCGGACGGGTGCATCATAAGGGCATAATCAGTTTCATCAAAGGCACCGCGCTCTAAGAGGATGACTTTGCCGGCCCCGCCTTCCTCCGCCGGTGTGCCGATGATAGAAACTTCACCATCGTATTCATCGATCAGAGAAGCAATTCCCATAAATGCACCTACGGCACAGGTTGCGATGATATTGTGACCACAGCCATGACCGATTCCGCGGAGCGCATCGTATTCCGCAAGAAAAGCAATTCTCGGTCCCGGACCTTTTCCTTTTTTTACAACCTTAAAAGAAGTGTCAAGTCCGCAGTACGGAGTTTCTACCTGAAAACCACGATCTTCTAAAAAAGAACGGATCGATGCGACTGCCTGATGTTCTTCATATCCAAGCTCCGGATGGTCATGGATCTGGTGGGAAAGTGCTAACAGCTCATGCTGCATACGGTCGATGGTCTGAATGATGTTTGTTTTTTGCTGCTCCATACTAATAAGTACCTCCTATAGGGAATGGATTATTTTTGATATACAACTTTTCCTTCGATCAAAACGGTGGAAGCGGAAGAATAGTAGTCTAACGGATAGCCGTCCCAGATCACAATGTCTGCATCCTTTCCCGGCTCCAGACTTCCGACTCTCTGATCGAGTCCGCAGACACGGGCAGCGTTGATGGTGGCTGATTCCAGGGCAGTTAAGGCAGTGAGCCCTTTTTTATACATGAGAGTAAGATGAATAGCGGAAAGCTCGATATTCATTTTTGGATGAGCAGTGGATGATGCAAATGGGATGCCGTGTTCCTCCAGAACAGATCCGACGATCGGATCACGGTTCCGATTTTCACTGCTCTTTGATCCGTAGGAGGGACCGACGACGCACGAAACATTGTGCTTTTTCAGAAGATCCGGAATCAACCAGCTTTCTGTGCAGTCCTCCAAGGTATAATGCAGTCCGAATTCCTCGGCAATCCGGATCGCAGTAGCCATATCATAACTGCGTTTTGCCGTGATCTTTACCGGCATACCGTCAAAGACACGCATGAGGGAGTGGAGCTTCATGTCAAATTTCGGTGGCTTTTTGGAAGGATCCGTTTCGGCAAGCTTCCAGCTTGTATGATAATTTTTTGCTTTCATTAGTGCTTCACGGATCAAAGCTGCGGTGGCAAGACGAGTCTTTGGTGATCGTTTTCCGGAATATGTTGTTTTGACTTCATCCGTCAGACTCATATGAAAAGCAAGTTCCGGCACGATCGTGAGGTCGGAAACTGTTTTTCCCGCAGTTTTGATCGCGGCGCAGGTTCCGCCAATCAGATTGGCATCTCCCGGACAGACAACTGCGGTGGTAACACCGCCGGCAAGCGCCATTTGAAAACCTTCGTCGGCAGGGTTGATCGCGTCTAATGTGCGAAGCTGTGGGAGGATTGGATCGGAGGTTTCGTTCGAATCGTCGCCTTCAAAACGATAGATCTGTTCCCGCACGCCCAGTTGGCAATGAGGTTCTACAAATCCCGGTGTCACATAGTGACCGCAGGCATCGATGCTGACATGTCCAACATTGTACTTACTGACTGCATTGTCGCAGATATCAAGGATTTTTCCGTCTTCTATAACCAGATCTTTCTTTTCTTCGTAGATTCCGGCCATATTGATGAGATTACAGTTTTTGATAATCAACATTGCTTTCCCCCGCCTTTCTACTGTATATGATTTCACCGTCCACGATAACGATACCGGCCTGGCTCATGGTTGCCAATGGATCTACATTCCAGATGACCACATCAGCATCTTTTCCCGGTTCCAGGCTTCCGACTCTGGAATCAATATCGGTAATGATTGCGTTATTGATGGTGAGGCACTTGAGAGCCATCTCTCTGGAAAGTCCATTCTTGATATAGAGAGCAGCCTGCAGAAGCTGACCTTCAATGGGAACGACAGGGGCATCTGTGATGAGTCCGAAGGTGACACCGGCTTCTTCAAGAATCCGTCCGGCTTCAAAGGTTTTATGCCTTGTTTCAAATTTTCCTTTTCCTCCGACCGTAGGACCGAGGAGGCATTGGACATGATTTTTTACAAGCTCATCGACGATCAGATAGCCATCCGTACAGTGATCGATCGAATAACGAAGACCAAATTCGTTTGCGATACGGATCGCTGTTTGAATATCGTCTGCCTGATGTGCATGGATCTTTACGCGCATGCCGTCAAAAACGCGCATAAGGGAATGCATATGAAAATCAAACGGAAAATCAGGATCATTTCCATGTTCTTTATAGTTCTTATGGTATTCCTTTGCCTTGAAAAGCTGTTCCCGCATAATGGCAGCATTCATCATCCGTGTTTTTGGTGCTTTGTCACGCTTGCCGTAATTGACCTTTGGATTTTCTCCCAGAGCCATTTTCATGCAGATCTCCTGAGATATGACACGTGAATCCGGATCTTTTCCGGCTGTCTTTATAGCAGTAAAGGTTCCGCCGATGATATTAGAGCTTCCTGGTCCGGTAACAACGGTTGTGACACCATGACGAACGGCAACATCAAAGGTAACGTCATTCCATTTTAAAGCGTCAATGCCGCGGAGCCCCGGAAGTGCCGGATCCGTATTCTCATTTCCGTCCACTTCCGCAGGGCTGTTGATTCCCAGAAGTCCGATATGACAGTGGGCATCAATGAGTCCCGGCGTTACCAGTCTTCCTGCCGCGTCAATGACTTTACAATCTGCAGGAACAGCTCCAACTGTTCCGATCTGGGATATTTTCCCGTTTTCAATTAAAATATCGCCAGTCTGTTCATAGATTCCGGCCATGGTGATGAGTTTTCCATTCTTAATGAGTAACAATTGCAGTTCGTCTCCTTTCTATTGTAAAATGCATCAGAAAAAGTGTTTTTCAATTATTATTGTACAATTCAAGAAATACACTGTCAAAGCAAAAAGTATTATGATGAATATATAAAAAATCTGATTCATAATTTCCTGTGATTAGGTTGTTTGAAAATTAAATGGGAGGTATAATTAACCTAATAATCAGTAGGGGGAAAATGCATATGAAAAAAACGATGCTGCTGGTGTCCTGCAGTCCATCTACCAATGTAGGACTCCGCTCTTATTTGACTCAAATATTTGGCCGTTATATCCAACTGGAAGCGCGTCTTGCTGATGATGTTACGTCAGAAATAATGGAACAGTTTGATTTGGTATTGTTTGCGTCCAAGGGGGCAGCGAGAAGAGCAGAGTCAAAGCTGACCCCGAAGATTCATTTCCTGATTTGTATCAGAACCTTCAATTTTACGTATTTGCATAAGATCCTTTCGATCCCGCCGAGTTCGCAGGTATATCTGATCAATGATACAGAGAGAACGACGAAAGGGGCGATACATCTTTTAAATACATATGGCTTTTCACAATATCATTTTATTCCGTATTATCCGGGATGCGGTGAACCTGATTATTCGATCCAGTATGCAGTGACATTAGGAGAAGAACGGTATGTACCGAGATATATTCCGCATGTGATCGACATCGGGATCCGGGTGGTGGATGTATCTACGATCGCAGAGATCGCATCATTCTTTAACCTTTCTATGAGCATCGCGGACGTGGTGACGCAGAATTATCTGAATCAATTTGTCCAACTGCTTAAAATGTCGAATCATCAGGTTCGACAGACAACAAACTTAAATTTTATCACACAGAGTATCATCAACAACATTGATATCGGTATTTGTATGTTGAATGAGAAAAATATCATGATTATGGTCAATGATCCGTTTGTGGAAGAACTTGAGATCCATAAACCGCATCTGATCGGTGTATCGCTTTTGGAGGTCCTGCCGGAGTTTGAGGAAATATTGAAAAAATATCCGGATCAGGAGAGCCTGACGGCAGAGCTTGTCCGGCATGGAAATAAAAAGGTGACGATAACACTGCGAAAATTTCGGGATACGAATCATGAGGATCTGACTCTGATCCATTTAGGAAGAAGGCAGATTTCGGAACATAATGGCGGAGCGGAGGATCATAAAGCAGGGAAAGAGGCAGGAAATGGGAATCCAGAACAGGAAATGGAGACATGGTATCAGTTTCGCGATTACCGATCTCAAAATAGCCAGGTCCTTCATATGATAGAAACAGCCCGAAGAATTTCGCTGACTGATTACCGGGTGCTGATCCAGGGAGAGACGGGGACCGGAAAAGAGGTTCTGGCTCAGGCGATCCACAGCAATTCAAAACGCTGCAGAGGCGCTTTTATTAAGCTGAATCTGTCAGCGCTTAATGTGGCGCAGGTGGCAAGGGAACTGGATCTGTCAGAGAGGGATTGTGTGTTGAAACGTGCCTGCGGCGGAACGCTTTATCTGGATGGCATCCATAATCTGACGGAACCTCTTCAGAGAAAGATTCTTGGGCTTTTGGATTCATCCGTCAATATTCGGTTGATTGCCTCTGCAGACCGGGATCTTTATGAGATGAGTCGTAACGGACAATTTTTAAAGGAACTGTTTTATCGCATCAATGAAGTATCCCTGGCAACGCTGCCGGTGCGAAAAAGACCGGAAGATATTCCGCTATTATTTGAATATTTTTTAAGGAATGTATATAATAATCCGTCCTTATCCTGGAAAGAACTGTTCAGTGACGGACTCTGGAAGTTTTTAATGAGCTACAACTGGCCTGGAAACGGAAAAGAAATCGAGAACTTATGTAAATATTTCTTCTGTGTCAAAGCAGATGCAAAACTGACGGAAGGAGATCTACCGGCGTATATTCTTTCTCAGGTGCATGAAAATGCAAAGGACCTGTCCCCGCTGGAACGGCAGATCTTGATCTGCTTAAGTCAGAATCCGAAAATAGGAAGAGTCACCTTGCTTCATATGGTTCAGGAGAACGGCATGGATGTAAGCGAAGGAAAGATAAGAAGCACGATCCACAGCATGGCGGAGCAGGGATTGGTCCATACAAATCGCACCAAAGGAGGATGTGAGATCACCGGAAAGGGAGAGACATATTTGTAAGAGTTTATGATCAGTACATAAAGAAACATACTTTGATTAGGTTGATTTGTTAAGAAAAAATGATGCAAATCAACCTAATCAATTTTTTTGACAAAAAAATGAACCCAAAGGTCTGAAAGTACTGGAAAAAACTTGTCAGCTATATTCTGAAAAGATATAATGAACACAGAAATGAACTTAAAACAAACAGAAAATTAAAAAAATACACAACAATTCACAAAAAAGAAGAAAGCAGACAAACTTTACTAAAGCGTAAAGAATGTAAGGAACAACGATATAATCAGATAGAAACTTCCGGCAAGAACAGCTCCGATACAGGAGGATGCAGGTTTTTGTGAATGCAGGTATTCGTAATAGGAACCAAGCTTCTGAGTGGAATCTGGAGCAATCATTTCATTTTCTTTTTCGAATTTTTCATGGTGTTTGCCGTATTTAAAAAGTTTTCGATGACTATAAATAAACAGATCAAAGGTTCCGAGATTTTTAGCGAATCGGAAACCTCCAAAAATAAGCGGAGGGAGGCTGGAGAGAAAGAACGAGTTAATCAGCCGATTCAAAAAAAATGAATTATGGCTGAATAACAAATAGAGGATTCCAAAGCAGCCTCCGATCAGGAGATGCTTGAAAAAGCTTTTTCGGAACAATGAAGACATAAGAAACCATCCTTTCACTGATTTGATGTCATGCATATGGATTTTATTATAACGGGATCTATATAAATGTCAACAGATGAGAAATTCTAAACGAAAAAAAGAATATCGAAAGCTTGTTTGAAAAATATGAAACAAAAGGAGGAAACAAGATGAGAAAGAGGACAATTGCAGCGTTGTTAGCATGTACAATGGTGCTTGGTACAATAACCGGGTGTAGCAGTGAACCGAAAAATCCTGAAGATTCCGACACAGAAGCTGTTCAGGTATCGACAGAGGCTGCTACAACAACATCAGCAGGTCCAAAGATATTTAATGATTATATGACGTCAGATGTTGATACTTTAAACAGCCATATTTATACATTAAGTGTCAGCTCAGATATTATCAGTCCGAGCACACTCCTTCTATACCGCCTTTATCCGACGGAAGACGGAAAAAGTTCAGACTATGTCCCGGAGCTTGCAGAAAGTAAACCGGAACAGCTGGATGAGGAAGGAAAAGTATGGCAGATTAAGATTCGCGAAAATGCAAAATGGGAAAACGGAGACCCGATTACAGTTGATGATGTGATTTATTCGTTTAAGATGTGTCTGGATCCGCTTATGGTAAATAGCCGTGCTTCTCAGCTTGCAAGCGACTACATCACAATCACAAAAGCTACAGAATATTCACTTCAGGGGACTGAGAATAAGGTTTCCTGGGATGAAGTGGGAATTAAGAGAAATGGTGATTATCTTCTTGGACTTGAACTGGATGCCCCGGTTACGGAAGCAGATGTCCGAAGCCATTTCCACTATGTATGGACTAATCTGGTACATAAGCCAACTTATGAAGCAGGAATGAACGCGGATCGAACAAAGACCTCATATGGTTCCACAAAAGATACTTATATGAGCTGTGGTGCTTACATTTTAACAGATTGGGTTCCTGGCTCTGTCTTTAAAATGAAGAGAAATCCAGATTATGTTCTTTCTGATATGATCAAGCTGGATGAGTATGTTTATAAAGTAGTAGCAGACAAAAATACTGCTCTTGAGCTTTATCTGAACGGTGAGATGGATGAAGTTACATTAAGCCCGGAGGCAATCGAACAGTATGTAGATGATCCGAGTATTAAGACGGGACCTGCAAAAGCCATTCAGGTAATTTCGATCAACCATGGAAATACCAATAATAATGGAATTCTTGGAAATGTAAATTTCAGAAAAGCATTGTTCTATGCAGTGGATCGTCAGAGCATTGCCAAAATGACAAACGGTATTCCGGCAAACTACCTCGTACCGAGTAAATGCCTTGGTCTTGATGGAAAAACATATCGTGAAATGTCGGAGGCACAGGAATATCTGGCAGACAATTTCGGATATGATCCGAAACTTGCAAAAGAGTATTACGATAAGGCGATGGCAGAGTGCGGTATCAGCAATCTGACTTTGACGTTACAGTACAATGAGACAAGTGCCAATAACAAAGCAGCATCTGAGTTTTTACACAAAACATTTCCGGAGATTTTTGGTGACAGTTTTACACTAGAATTGATGGCTGCTCCAAGTGGCGTTTTGAATTCCTATATTAAGGGATGGAAAAACGGTGATCCGAACAGCTATGAGCTTCAGTGGAGAGGCTGGAACACAAGTACAGAGGCTCCATGGAATGGACTTAAGGTTTATACCAGTATGTATTCAAACAAGAATGAGCCGTATTATAACGATGAGGTGGATGCGCTTTGGGAAAAAGCAAACTATGATCTGGAAGCAAAGAAGGATCCGGCATATCGTCTGGAGCTTGCGAGAGAAATTGAACAGATTATTTTAGATGAAGTCGCAGCATGTCCGGTATATGAAGCTCCGAACTACTATCTGATCAATCCGAAGGTGATCCTTCCGTCGGATGAATATATTCCAGGTTATGGATTTGGCTTTACGATCAGTGATAAAGAAGTATAACCGATAAGGAAACTGAATGGTTCTACAACATGCAGCCTGCCGGATCTTGCGTGCCGGCAGGCTGCTTTTTTATAACAGAAGATCCGATCACTGAAAGGAATGAATGAATCTTGCCGAAATAACAACGGAAACTCGGAGGGAATGATATGACAAAATACATTATACAGCGAATTCTGGCGATGCTGGTGACTCTGTTTATTATTGTTACCATAGGATTTATGGTAATCCGGTTAATGCCAGGCGGAATTTTTGATGATGCTGTCGATATGACATATGAGCAGAGAGAAGCGCTGGAAGCAAAATATAATCTGGATAAGCCAATACCTGTTCAGTACGCACTATTTCTCAAAGGACTTGTGCTGGAGGGTGATTGGGGAACCTCATTAAAAATGTATGTAAATGTTCCGGTATGGGAAGTGATCAAAACAAAAATTCCGGTTACTCTTTATATTAACTTTTTTTCATTGATCATATCACTTCCGTTAGGAATTATCCTGGGAATTGTGGCAGCGGTCAGGAAAAATACAATGACAGACTATCTGATCTCATTTTTAGTCGTTATATTTATTTCAGTACCATCCTTTATTTTCGCTACGTTGCTCCAGTATTTTGTGGCATTTAAAGCAGGTCTGTTCCCAATCATTTTTGATGCGACAGTTGTTGGCTTGGATAAATTTTATTGTCTGGCACTTCCGATTCTGGCGTTGTCCCTTGGACCGATCGCCCGTGTGACCAGATATCTGAGAGCAGAGTTAGCAGAAACGATCAATTCGGATTTTATGCTTTTAGCTAAGACAAAGGGTCTAACAGAACGTAAGGCAACGATCAACCATGGAATTCGAAATTCCATGCTTCCGCTTATGAATATCATTGTTCCGATGTTTACCAGTATTATGGGAGGAAGTCTTGTAATTGAAACGATCTTTTCAATACCGGGAATGGGTGGCATTATGGTAAAATCCATCAATGCACCGGACTACACCGTAACACTGGCAGCCCTGATCTTTTATTCCGTAGTGTCACTTGTTACCGTATTGATCGTGGATCTTTCCTATGGCATTGTTGATCCACGCGTGAGGATGGGAGGGAAGAAATAATGACAAAGTTTTATTCTTCCGATGAAGCGGAATATAAAATTGATAAAACGGAATTTGAATTTGTTCAGTTAAAAGAAGATATTGCAGATGAAACATTTCAGGATAAAGCGATTGGATTCTTTAAAGATGCGATGATGCGTTTCTGTAGAAGTAAGGTTTCAATTATTGCTTTTATTGGAATTATCGTTATTTTATGTATGGCAATCGTTATGCCAATGACTAGTCGGTGGGGATACAATGATCAGGATCTGAATCGGATCAATCTGCCGCCTAAAATGCCGGTTCTGGAAAATGTCGGGATTCTGGATGGAACACGTTGGCTGACAAAACGCCGGGTGGATAGCCTAAATGATACGACCCGTTATCCGGAAGGATGTATTTTAAAGGTGATCAATCACCGAAACGTACAGGGTGTGGAGATGTGTGACATAAAGGTGGATTATTATAAGTACAGCGGTCTGGAAGACGGTACATATTTTTGGATGGGTACCGATTATCTTGGTCGTGATTTGTGGGTGCGAATGTGGCGCGGTGCCAGGGTTTCTTTGGCAATTGCATTTATCTCCGTGATCTGTAATGTTTTTATTGGTATCGTGTATGGTTCAATCGCCGGATATTACGGTGGAAAGATCGATATGATCATGATGCGTCTGACAGAGATCATCGGTTCGTTCCCGGAAATTGTCGTTGTAACATTATTTATCCTGTTTTTCGGAACTGGTATTCTATCAATTATTCTTTGTCTTGTGGTGCAGAACTGGATCGGTACAGCCAGAATGATCCGTTCCCAGTTTTATCGATATAAAGGAAGTGAATATGTACTTGCGGCCAGAACTCTTGGTGTTAAAGATATGGCATTGATCTTCCGTCACATTTTGCCAAACTCCATTGGTCCGATCATTACTCGTGCCATGATTGCGATCCCTGGTGCGATCTTTACAGAGTCGTTTCTGGCATACATTGGACTTGGTATTCGTGCACCGGAGAGTTCTATTGGAGTTTTGTTGTCTCAGGGACAGAAGGTCATGCAGCAGTATCCGAATCAGGTATTTTTCCCGGCAATTGTAATTTCTATATTAATGATCGCGTTTAATATGCTGTCTAATGGTCTGCGTGATGCGTTTGATCCGACTCAGCGTGGTGCATAAGGAAAGGAGAGAAATCATATGGAACCTATTTTAAGTGTAAAAGATCTTTCAGTTTCCTTTAATGCATTTGCTGGAAAGGTCCATGCAGTTCGTGATGTGAGCTTTGACCTGATGAAGGGAGAAACACTGGCGATTGTAGGAGAATCAGGCTCTGGAAAATCAGTTACAATTAAGGCAATCCTTGGGATCCTTGCAAAAAATGGTCATATTGATAGTGGCTCGATCATGTATCAGGGCGAAGATATGGCAAAATATAAAGAAAAAGATTTTTATAAGATCAGGGGAAAAAGAATTTCTCTGGTATTCCAGGATCCGCTGTCCGCTCTGAATCCAATCATGAAGATAGGGAAACAGATTACAGAGGCATTGGTTTTAAGTGGTTCTATAGAGAAATCAAAGGCAAAGCAGAGAGCAATCGAGCTGATGGAGGCAGTAGGAATTCCAAATGCAGCAGAGCGCTATGAAGCATATCCGTTCCAGTTTTCCGGTGGCATGAGACAGCGTATCGTGATTGCGATCGCGCTAGCCTGTAATCCAGAGATCCTAATCTGTGATGAGCCAACGACCGCACTTGATGTGACGATTCAGGCACGCATTTTGGAATTGATTGAGGATATGAAACGGGAACGTGATTTATCGGTCGTTTTTATTACTCATGATTTAGGTGTTGTTGCCAATATTGCAGATCGCGTATGCGTGATGTATGCAGGACGGATCGTGGAAGTGGGAACGTGTGAGGATATCTTTTATCGTCCGGCACATCCGTATACATGGGCTCTGTTATCGGCGATGCCGGATCTCCATACGGAAGAAACATTATACGCGATTCCAGGTGCTCCGCCGAACATGCTTTATCCGCCAAAGGGAGATGCGTTTGCAGCAAGAAATAAATATGCGATGAAGATCGACTTTGACAAGGAACCGCCGTATTTTAGAATTTCTGATACTCATTACGCATCTACGTGGCTTTTACATCCAGATGCACCCAAAGTTGAGATGCCGGATATTTTAAAACACCGCATCGCCAGAATGATGGAGGAGGCAGAACGTGGAGAATAAAAAGACAACTTTAGCAGAGGGTCAAGATCATATTCTGGATGTGGAACATCTGAGTATGTATTTTACAACAAAAAATAAAGGAAAAAAATCAACTGTGAAAGCAGTTGATGATGTATCCTTTTATGTAAAGCGTGGTGAGACATTTGGTCTCGTTGGAGAATCCGGTTGCGGAAAAACAACGACGGGACGAACGATCATCCGCCTTTATGATCCAACTGGAGGCACTGTAAAATTTAACGACAGAGAAATTTCCGGAAAAATGAATAAGGAACTTCATCAGTATATTACAGATAATATTGCAATGATCTTTCAAGATCCGATTGCCTCTTTAAACCCAAGAATGACAGTTCAGGAAATTATTGCAGAAGGACTAAAGATCCGTGGCGTAAAGGATCCGGAAGAACTGCGCACAAGAGTGATCCGAATGCTGGAGCATGTGGGACTTCAGGCAGAGCATGCGTCTCGATATCCGCATGAGTTCTCTGGTGGTCAGCGTCAGCGTATTGGTATAGCGAGAGCGTTGATTGTGGAACCGCAGATGGTGATTGCCGATGAACCTGTATCGGCTCTTGATGTGTCTGTTCAGGCCCAGGTCATCAATCTGTTAAACAAATTGAAAGGAGAAATGGGGCTGACGATCCTGTTCATTGCTCATAACCTTTCGGTTGTCAAGTATTTCTCTAACCGGATTGGTGTCATGTATTTCGGAAAACTGGTCGAAATGGCAGATTCAGAGGAATTGTTTAAAAATCCTTTGCATCCGTATACAAAAGCGCTGCTTTCGGCGATCCCAGAACCAGATCCTCGAAAGGAGAAAAAACGTGTTAAGCTACATTATGATCCGGAGATGCATCACTATAGTGAATCCAATCTTCCATTTTATCATGAAGTAAGTCCGGGGCATACCATATACTGTTCGGATGAAGAATTTGATGAATACAGAAAAGAGTGGAAACCATAATCACGATCCGCTTTTTGCATAAAGAAACGGGGCTGTCACAGTGGCAATGTAATTGCCGGGCGACAGCCCCGTTTTGTGGATCCTGACAGATCGGATCCGGTTATCTTCGTCCGGTATTCCAAAGAATATCGTGGTTGATCGTTTGGTAGAACATCTCGCGGACCTTGTCATGGTCTTTGGTCTGACCGAGGATCCACATCAGCTTTGTCACGGTCGCTTCTAACGTCATATCGTAGGATTCAATGAGACCAAAAGCATTTTTGATCTTTTGACCGACTTCATAGACGGACATATTACTGCCCTCCTGCGTTACCTGCGTGGTCATCACGACGATCTTTCCCATGGAGATCCATTTTTCGATCGAGCTGTAGAAGTCTCCGGATTCATAGGACGGAAGTCCGCCGACACCGAAGGATTCGATCACAACAGCGTCGTAATGTTCCGCCATGTAATCAAGCAGGCTGGAGTCCATTGATGGGATCAGCTTTAAGAGGCTGACCTGGCTGTCCATTTCATGGTAGAAGCGGACGCCCTCACGATCCTGCCATTTATCATCAATATAATATAGAATATGCTCGTCCTGGATCACGGCCAGATACGGGAAATTAATGCTGGAAAAAGCATTGTAGCTCTTGCTGCGTTCCTTTTTTCCACGGGTTCCGGCAATGACCTTTCCGTCAAAGACGATGGTTACGCCATGAGCACGATCCGAAGAAGCGAAGCGCAGGCTGTCGAGAAGGTTTGTCCGTGCATCTGTCACGTCAAGATCGATCGGTTTCTGGGCACCGGTGATCACGATGGGCTTGCTGGAGTGCTGGACGAGGTAGGACATGGCGGCGGCTGTGTAGGCCATCGTGTCCGTTCCATGGCAGATCACAAAGCCGTCGTAATTGTCGTAGTTTTCTTCCAGAACCTGAGCAAGTTTCAGCCAGTGTTTCGGATGCATGTTTGTGCTGTCGATGTTTAAGACCTGCACAGTCTCCACCTCACAGAATTTTTTTGCATCCGGTACATAAGATAACAGTTCGTCGCCGGTAAGAAGCGGTGTCAGACCGTTTTCTCCTCTCTTGCAGGCAATCGTTCCCCCCGTTCCGAGCAGCAGAAGGTGTTTCATGATTTAAAAATCCCCTTTCGTTTGCAATCATCTCACATATGGTTTATAGTATAACATAGGAGGCTTCAGAAAGTAAAGACGGCGGATGGTTTGGAAAGAAAGAATCATCCGGGAAAGGGGAGAGATGGTGAACATACCGAAAGATCCGGTCATGCTGTTAAGCTATATCAACACGCAGTTGCGGGACAATTACCCGGACATGGACGAGTTGTGCAGGTCGCTTTGTCTAGACAGGAAAGACGTGGATGAGAAACTCGCGTCGATCGATTATGAGTACGATCCGGAAAAAAATCAGTATGTATAGAGTAAGCGGTCGATCCTGGCTTTCCAGGGCATGAGCCGCAGAAAAATAAAAGTGGAAAAAAGCACCGTGGAAAAGGCTGCATAGCGGATCGGAGAATCACAGATACTGGTTTCATGAACAGATGGAAGCAGAAAAACAGAAATCAGAAAATTGCAGTAAAAAAAAGCTCCGGCGGCGGATGGAGACAATGGGTCAGGAATTTTATGCTCTGCGGTCTGACGGGATGGGGACTTGAGATCCTTTTGACTTCCGTGGAAGGCTTTGCGGCTGGAGATATGAAATTCATGGGAAAGACATCAATATACATGTTCCCGATATATGGAATGGGAATCCTTTTGGGGCCCACCGGGAAATGGGTGGACAGTTGGATCGGAGACCGGGGACAGATCGCGGTAAAGGACAGGATCTTCCGACATGGGATCCTGGACATGGTCCTGATCTTTTTCGCAGAATACCTCACGGGAACATTCTTGAAAAGCCTTGGGATATGTCCATGGGATTACACAGGGCGGATGTTGAATGTCGACGGCGTGATCCGGCTGGATTTTGCCCCGTTCTGGTTCATGACAGGACTTCTCTTTGAATATCTGACAGGAGGAAAAGAGGAGATCTTTTCCGGAGATCCGGCAGCAGGAGAGTCAATGTTCAGACAGATTTGAACTGTAACGATTTTAGATGGATTCGAGGTGTATTTGAGTTGCAAATAAGAGGTTTATTTAATATAATATAAGTCATGGACCTCATCGCTGTAACTCTTTAAAGTGTATGAAAGGTAACTGTTCAATAGGCTGGCACACCTGTTGTGCTGACCGTAAGAGAGTACCTTTACTGTTAAAGAAAATATGGGAGGTTTGTTACGTATGATAAGATTATTACTTGTCCTGTTCACACTGGTGGGATTCCTGATCTTCAGCTATCCGTTCCTTGTGGCACAGGTATCACTTGGGAAAAAGGATCCCCACGCGCGGGATCTGGAGACGATCAAGGTCGTCCGGTCCGTGTTCAAGGTACTCTTAAAGCTGGCGGGGGTGACCGTGACGGTGAAGGGCGCGGAAAATATACCGGAAGACACAGCGGTCCTCTATGTTGGAAACCACAGAAGCTACTTTGATATTCTTGCGGGCTACACGACAGTTCCGACACTGCTCGGTTTCGTCGCAAAAAAGGAGATGGAAAAGATCCCACTCTTACGCACCTGGATGGTGAACGTGAACTGCCTGTTCTTAGACAGAAAGAACATCAAAGAAGGCTTAAAGACGATCCTTCAGGGAATCGAGAAGGTAAAAAACGGCGTTTCCATCTGGATTTTTCCGGAGGGAACGAGAAATCCGAACGAAGATATCACGGAGCTCCTTCCGTTTAAAGAGGGGAGCTTAAAGATTGCGGAGAAATCCGGCTGTCCGGTGATCCCGGTGGCGATGACAGGAACGGCGGAGGTACTGGAAAAACACTTCCCGTTTATCACCCCGTCCCATATTACGATCTACTACGGAAAACCGTTCTATGTAAAAGAATTGGAAGCCGAAGATCGGAAACATCCGGGCGCTTACACTAGAAATGTATTGATCAGAATGCTGAAAGAAATGCAGGAAGAAAAACAATAAGGTTTCAGGCGGATAAAATGGCTTGAAATGATATGACAGGACAAGGTTTCGGAGAGATCTGCTGAAAAAGCAAAAGAAATTTTGGGAAATACCTGGGGAGAAACGACAGAAAGCAGAGGCATAAATATATGAAAAATCTTGACTTAAAAGAATGCAGGGACAAGCTGGACGTGATCGATAAAGAGATCGTCCGTCTGTTTGAGGAGCGCATGTCCGTATGCGGAGATGTGGCGGAATATAAGATCGGAACAGGAAAAGCCGTTTACGATGCGGCGAGAGAGGCACAGAAGATCGCAGCGGTTCAGGAGCTGGCCCACAGTGAGTTCAATAAAGAGGCGGTAAAGGAGATCTTTTCCCAGTTAATGTCCGTCAGCCGCAGATACCAGTACAGCCTGTTATCCGCTCACGGTATGGGAATGGACACCGGATTTACGGAAGTGGAGACCATCGGGAAGAAGAATAAAAAGATCGTCTTCCAGGGCGTCGAGGGCGCTTACAGCCATGCCGCCGCGAAGTTATATTTCGGCGAGGACGCGGATCTTTACCATGTTCCGGAGTTCGAGGACACGATGCGCGAGGTGGAAGAGGGACGCGCTGATTATGCGGTACTTCCCATCGAGAATTCCACAGCCGGTTTCGTGATCAACAACTACGACCTGCTCTTAAAGTATAAGAATTACATAGTCGGCGAGGTCTATGTCCCGGTTGCCCATATGCTGCTCGGCGTTCCGGGAGCGGAGCTCTCCGATATCAGGACCGTTTACTCCCATGCCCAGGCTCTGGCCCAGAGCTCTGATTTCCTGTCCGCCCATAAAGACTGGAAGCAGATCGCTGTCTTAAACACGGCTGTAGCTGCAAAGAAGGTCATGGAGGAGAAGGATCCGTCCCAGGCGGCTGTCGCAAGCCGTACAGCGGGAGAACTCTATGGAATGGAGATCCTCGCAAAGGAGATCAACAACGTCAAGGGAAATACGACAAGATTCCTGATCCTCGGAAAAGAGCCGGTGTACGCAAAGACCGCCGGAAAGATCAGCGTGGCTTTCGAGATCGCCCATAAGAGCGGTTCCCTATACAACATCCTTGGAAACTTTATTTTTAATAATGTCAATATGACGATGATCGAATCCAGACCGATTCCGGAAAAGAGCTTCGAGTACCGGTTCTTCGTGGATTTCGAAGGAAATTTAAGCGATGCGGGAGTGAGAAACGCGCTGACCGGTCTTGCTGCGGAAGCTTCCGTCATGAGAATTTTAGGTAATTATTAGAGAGATACGGTCCGGGAAAATCCGGACCGATTCTTGTATCAACAGATATTTGATGCAGACGATATGGCGGACACAAAACGGGTCCGGCGATCGTCGTGCACAGAGCAAGGAGGAAAAAACATGGCAGCCCTTACATTTGCAGCCATCGATGTGGGATCCTTTGAGGTGGAGATGGGGATCTATGAGATCTCAAACCGCAACAAGATCCGAAAACTGGATCAGATCCGTCACGTCACTGCGCTGGGAAAAGATACCTACAATAACGGAAAGATCAGCTATGAGATGGTGGAGGAGCTTTGCGATGTGCTTGCGGATTTTGCAAGGATCATGAAATCCTATAAAGTCACGGAATACCGTGCCTACGCCACAAGTGCGATGCGCGAGGCGAGAAACAATAGGATCGTTCTGGATCAGATCCGTGTCCGAACCGGGATCCAGGTACGGATTATCAGCAACTCGGAACAGCGATTTCTGGGCTACAAGGCCATCGCGGTGTCCGATGACGAGTTTGATGAGAATATCCAGCAGGGAACCGCTATCGTGGACGTGGGATTCGGCAGCATGCAGATATCCATGTTTGATAAAAACCTTCTGGTGAATACGGAAAATCTGCCGTTAGGTGTTCTGAGGATCCGCGGTACTCTGGAAGAGGTCGATACGACGATGGAACAGTACCGGGAGCTTATTGATGAGATGGTGGACAATGAACTCCAGAACTATAAAAAAATGTATTTAAAGGAGCGGAAGATCAAGCATCTGATCGGGATCGGTGAGAACATCCTGTATCTGTTTCGGTACGAGGAAGACGGAAAGCCGCTTTCGAGGATCACGAGAGAGCAGTTTGAAGAGTTTTACACCCGCCTGAGCACGATGAATGAAGAGCAGATGGAGGAGCATTTCGGGGTGAACCGGGAGTACGCTTCCTTACTTATGCCATGCGCGGTGATCTATAAGAAGTTTCTTGAGATGACGGGAGCAGAGATGATCTGGATCCCCGGGGTACGGCTCTGTGACGGGATCGCGGCGGAGTTCGCGGCGGACAAGAAGCTTATAAAATTCCGGCACAATTTTGATAACGATATTATCAGCACTTCCCGTTCCATGGCAAAACGCTACCAGTGCTTAAGCCGTCACACGGAGACCGTCGAGAAATATGTGCTCCAGATCTTCGATACAATGCGGAAATACCACGGAATGGGGCAGAGAGAGCGCCTGCTTTTGCAGATCGCGGTGCTGATCCATGCCTGCGGAAAGTTTATCAGTGTCCGGAATTCCAATGAGTGCGCTTACAACATCATCATGTCCACGGAGATCATCGGTATCTCCCATTTGGAGCGGGAGATCATCGCAAATGTGGTCCGCTATAATATCCGGGATTTCGATTACAATATGGTCCGGATGGAGACAGAATTAGATGAAGTGACGGACAGCTTCAGCGGGCAGAACGAGGTCATGCTTCTGATCGCAAAGCTCACAGCAATGCTGCGTCTGGCGAATTCCATGGACCGCGGACACAGTGCGAAGCTCGCGGACTGCCGGATGACCGTGAAGGATCAGAACCTGATCATCACGACAGATTATCACGGCGATATTACGCTGGAGTCTGTTTCCTTTGAACAGAAGGCGGCGTTCTTCGAGGAGATTTTTGGAATTCGGCCGGTGCTTCGCCATAAAAAGTATGTATAGTCAGGTCTGACCGGAACCAACGCATTCAGGGAGGCGGTAAAGAAAGATGAAAAAAGAAGAAAAAAAAGACAATACACAGAAGGCCAGAAAAGGAAAAGAACAGGGAATTGAGTATTTTCAGGATCCGAAAAATTATGTAAACCGAGAGCTGAGCTGGCTGGAGTTTGACTGCCGTGTACTGGAGGAAGCCAGAGATAAGACCAACCCACTCTTTGACCGTTTAAAATTCTTAAGCATCACGGCATCAAATCTGGATGAGTTTTTCATGGTCCGCGTGGCCTCCTTAAAGGACATGGTCCATGCCGGATATAAAAAACCGGATATTGCCGGAATGACGGCTCAGGAACAGTTGGATAAGATCAGCGTCCGGACCCATGAACTGGTGGTTCAGCAGTATAATACCTACAACCGGTCCCTGCTTCCGGCACTCAGAAATAACGGATTAAATCTGATCGAGTGCCATGAGGACCTGACACCGGAACAGGGAGAGTTTGTGGACCGGTATTTCAGGGAGGAGGTTTACCCAGTACTCACCCCGATGGCGGTGGACTCCTCGAGACCGTTCCCCCTTGTCCGGAATAAATCCTTAAATATCGCGGCACTGCTGAAGAAAAAAGACGGCGATGAGGAACTGGAATTTGCCATGGTACAGGTTCCGGCGGTGCTTCCGCGGATCATAAGCCTCCCGGTGACCACCGATGAGGACCACAACGAGACACGGAATGTGATCTTTCTGGAGGAGATCATCGAGCGGAACATGCAGCAGCTGTTCTTAAACTACGATATCGTGACATCCCACCCGTTCCGAATCATGAGAAACGCCGATTTCTCCCTTGACGAGGAGGAAGCTGTGGATCTTCTCGAGGAGATCGAGAAGCAGTTAAAGCGCAGGCAGTGGGGCGAGGTCATCCGTCTGGAGATCGAGGATAAGGCGGACCAGAGACTCCTCAAGGTATTAAAACGGGAGCTGGAAGTCAACGAGGAGGACATCTTCGAGATTCCGGGCGCTCTGGATCTGACGGTCCTTATGAAGATGTACGGACTTGACGGATACGATCATTTGAAGACACCGAAATATACGCCGCAGCCGGTTCCGGCACTGATGAATGACGATGATATCTTTACGAATATCCGGAAAGGTGATATTCTTCTGATGCATCCTTACGAGACCTTTGATCCGGTTGTGGATTTTGTGAGAAGCGCGGCAAGAGATCCGGAAGTGCTGGCGATCAAGCAGACCCTCTACCGTGTCAGCGGAAATTCCCCGATCATCGCGGCCCTGGCTGCAGCGGCAGAGAATGGAAAACAGGTATCCGTACTCGTTGAGCTGAAGGCAAGATTTGATGAGGAGAACAATATTATCTGGGCAAAAAAACTTGAGAAAGCAGGCTGCCATGTGATCTATGGCCTTGTGGGCTTAAAGACCCACTCGAAAATTACCCTCGTAGTCCGGAGAGAGGAGGACGGCATCCGCAGATATGTTCACCTCGGAACCGGTAACTACAACGATTCCACCGCAAAGCTCTATACGGACTGCGGAATCATGACATGTCATCCGCTGATCGGTGAGGATGCCACAGCAGTTTTCAACATGCTTTCCGGTTATTCGGAACCCTTGAACTGGAATATGCTCTCCGTGGCACCGCTGTGGCTGAGAACAAAATTCCTGCGTCTCATTGAGCGTGAGACGAAGAATGCACGGGCAGGAAAGCCGGCTTCCATTATTGCAAAGATGAACTCTCTCTGTGATAAAGAGATCATCGCGGCCTTATATGAGGCGTCCTGCGCTGGTGTCAAGATCCATCTGGTGGTCCGTGGAATCTGCTGTCTGAAGGCAGGAATTCCGGGACTTTCCGAGAATATTGAAGTCCGCTCCATCGTCGGGGAATTTCTGGAACACGCGCGGATCTTTATCTTCGAGAATGACGGAAGCGAAGAGATATACATGGGAAGCGCCGACTGGATGCCGAGAAACCTGGACCGCCGCGTGGAGATCCTGTTCCCGGTACTGAGGGAAGAGTTGAAAGACAGGATCCGGAAGTATATGGAGCTGGAGCTTGAGGACAACTTAAAAGCCCATGTCTTACAGCCGGACGGAACATACGAGAAGCCGGACCGCCGTGGAAAACTCCCGGTGGGATCCCAGATGGCACTCTGCGAGATGGCTGTGGCTGCGGCGAAGAACGAGCGGAAGAAACATGAGCAGGAGGAGACTGCAAGAGTGTTTATTCCGATCGAGAGCGAGAATTAAGTGAGATCATAAATTGACTGACCCGCCCATAGCAAAGGCGAAAGAGAAAAAAGTTTATAAAAATTTTATTAGCACTCATCAAAAATGAGTGCTAATTTTATTGACATTTTGATTTCCTGGTATTAAAATATGTCATGTTGAACAGAACAGCTGTTAAAAAGGCAGCTGGAAAACGATAAATGAAAATAAGCGGTCCGAAGGAATTATGAGAAGTTCCCCCACGCCGCAGGAATAGAAATAAGGAGTGGTTTAACATGGCAAAAAGTGGAAGTCTTTCAATCAACAGTGAGAATATATTCCCGATCATCAAAAAATGGCTGTATTCCGATCACGATATCTTCTACCGTGAGTTAGTCAGCAACGGCTGCGATGCCATCACAAAATTAAAGAAGCTGGCTCTGATGGGCGAGTACGAGACACCGGATGATGAGACCTATAAAGTTCAGGTTACTGTAAACCCGAAGGAAAAGACGATCCGGATCGAAGATAACGGTCTCGGAATGACAGAGGACGAGGTTGACGAGTATATCAACCAGATCGCTTTTTCCGGTGCGCAGGATTTCTTAAACAAGTACAAAGATAAAGCAAACGAGGACCAGATCATCGGTCACTTCGGACTTGGATTTTACTCCGCGTTCATGGTAGCCGACAAAGTAACGATCGATACCTTATCCTACAAGCCGGATGCAAAGCCGGTCCACTGGGAGTCTGAGGGCGGTACCGAGTTCGACATGAAAGAGGGCACAAAGGAAGGACACGGAACCGTGATCACCCTGTACCTGAATGAGGACAGCGCTGAGTTCGCAAATGAGTACCGTGCAAGAGAGATCCTCGATAAATACTGCGCGTTCATGCCGGTTGAGATCTACTTAAACGATGAGACTGCAGAGCCGCAGTACGACACGATCGAAAAGGACGAGCTCACCGATAAAGATACAATTATCGAGACGATCGTAGAGCCTGCAAAGACAGAGGAGAAGGAAAAAGAGGACGGCACTAAGGAGACAGTTGAGGTTTCCCCGGCGAAAGAGAAATATAAGATCGCAAGACGCCCGGTTGCCGTAAACGATACGAACCCGCTCTGGAACAAGCATCCGAATGAGTGCACAGACGAAGAGTACAAGGAGTTCTACCGTAAGGTATTCCAGGATTTCAAGGAGCCGTTATTCTGGATCCACCTGAACATGGACTACCCGTTCAACTTAAAGGGTATCCTCTACTTCCCGAAGATCAATATGGAGTACGAGAGCATCGAAGGCAAGATCAAGCTCTATAATAATCAGGTATTCATTGCCGATAATATCAAGGAAGTCATTCCGGAATTCCTGATGTTGTTAAAAGGAGTGATCGACTGCCCGGATCTTCCGTTAAATGTATCCAGAAGTGCTCTCCAGAATGATGGGTTCGTTAAGAAGATCTCCGACTATATCACAAAGAAGGTTGCGGACAAGCTGTCCGGCATGTGCAAGACAGACCGCGAGAATTACGAGAAATACTGGGACGACATCAACCCGTTCATCAAATTCGGCTGCTTAAAGGATGAGAAGTTTGACGAGAAGATGAAAGACTACATCCTCTACAAGAATCTGGACGGCAAGTACCTGACTCTCGCTGACTGCCTGGAGGAGAACAAGGAAAAACACGAGAACAAGATCTTTTATGTAACTGACGAGAAAGAGCAGAGCCAGTATATCAACATGTTCAGGGAAGCTGGAATCGACGCTGTGATCCTTCCGAATCCGATCGATTCTCCGTTTATGCAGCATGTGGAGCAGAAGAATGAGGGCTTGAAGTTCCTGCGCATCGACGCGGATGTCAACGAGACCTTCAAGGATTCTGAGGAGACAGATGAGGCCGCGAAGGAGCAGGAGAAGAAGGATGCCGAGACTCTTGCGGAGGTCTTCAAGAAGGCCATCGGAAATGACAAACTGAACGTCAAGGTCGAGAAGCTGAAAAACGAGGGCCTCGCGTCCATGATCACTGTGTCCGAGGAGAGCCGCAGAATGCAGGATATGATGAAGATGTACAGCATGTACGGCGGCGGTTCCGATCTGTTCCCGGCGGAGGAGACACTTGTCCTCAACGCAAACAACGGCCTTGTAAAGTATGTGTTAAACAACAGGGACGGCGAGAAGACACCGATGCTCTGCGAACAGCTCTATGACCTTGCAAAGCTCGCTCACGGAAGTCTTTCCCCGGAGCGTATGACAAAGTTCATTGCGAGAAGCAGTGAGATCATGAAGGAAGAATATGGTGCATAAACGAAGAGATTTTCTGATTACGTTTACAATTTTATGCCTTGCCATGTGCGCCTGCTCAGGGTTCCAGTACCTGGGCAGCGCTTTCTATGGCCTGGTATGGCACCGGATCCATGGCCTGGGAAGTGGCGGAGCGCGTCTGCTTTCCGGGCTTTTTGATTCCCCGTGGACGGGAGTCCTGGTGCAGTATATCTTTTCTATCGGAGTTCCATTCCTTCTGGTGGTTCCGATGACATGTTTTGTGAGATCGGACCGGAGACCGGCTCATACACTTCCGGCGGAGGTCTGGATGTCGGCGCTTTTCATGTGCCTGGGACTTGGGTACATCTTTAATTTCCTCGGCGTGTTTCTGGACGTGTTTTTTTCTATATTTACGGGAGTTCCGGCGACGGATATGAACCCGGTGATGGACGCCCTCGATGAGCTGACGCCTGGAATGGTGATCTATACCTGCCTGATCGCCCCGTTTATGGAGGAGTTTATCTTCCGGGGAGTTCTCTTAAAGAAGGCGAGACGGTTCGGGGACCGGACAGCGGTTGTCTACTGTGCGGTCATGTTCGGGCTGATGCACGGAAATTTAAACCAATGCCTGTACGCGGTGGTGATCGGACTGATCCTTGGCTATGTGGCGGTGCGGACGAACCGGATTTTTTATAATGTGCTGCTTCACATGGCAGTGAATTCCTTTTCCATGATGTTAGTGCTGGTGGAAAATGGATTGAACGTACTGGGGATGAGCGCAATGGCGGCGGCGTTTTCTGTGGGAAGCTTCATTATGATCCTGCTTCTCATTGCAGCCGGGATCTACTTTTTCTTCCGGGACGGACGCCGCTACTGGTGGCAGATGGGACGGCAGAACGGGTGGCCGACACCGTACAGGAGGTATGTGTACCTGAATCCGGGATTTATTTTATATATGATCATTTTCGGGATTGAGATGATATCGTATATTTTATAGAAAAAGTTTTCGGGAAAACAGCAGCCTGGAGAGAATATCCGGGAGTGTCGCGGCTGCTTGGAAAACCACATAGAAATGTACGTGAGAGACGGAAGCATCCGGCAGAATATACTGTGGGCAGTGGACACATTGCCGCAATAACGCAGTGCATTCTGCCGGATTTTCTGTCTGAAACGCTTGAAAAGGGGGCGGGGTCTTGGTATAGTAGTGGGAGACCATTTACGAAGAGGAGACATCATGCAGAGAATCGCAAAATTTGAAAAAGTAAGCTTTGAGCAGTTTAAAAAAGACTGGCAGGGGGAACACCCGCAGGATACAGAAGAAGTGATCAGGGAAATCTACGATGGGATCAGACTTCCGAAGCGTGCCACAGCAGGCTCTGCCGGATATGATTTCTTCGCACCGGCAGCGTTCACGCTGAAACCGGGTGAGATGACAAAGATCCTCACAGGGATCCGGGCGCGGATCGATGACGGCTGGGTATTAAAGCTCTATCCGAGAAGCGGACTTGGATTTAAGTTCCGTCTGCAGTTAAACAATACCGTCGGGATCATCGACAGCGACTACTACGGATCTGACAACGAGGGCCATATCCAGGTGAAGCTCACCAATGACAGCCGCGAGGGAAAGACCGTGGAAGTGGAAGCAGGAACAGGTTTCTCCCAGGGGATTTTCGTGGAGTACGGAATTACGGTGGATGATGAGGCCGATGAGGTGAGAAATGGTGGATTCGGAAGCACGACGCGTGCGTAAAATGTGGAGAAAAGGGAAAGAATTCCCGAGGCCAGAGCGTGCTGAAGCTGAAGGTTCATGAAAAGACTTTACAAAGCGTATAAAGAAACGAAATAAAACGTAAAATTTAAAATGTATAAACAGTATAAGAAAACAAGAAAAATAAGCAAAATAAAAAAGAGCATTGTATCAGCGTTATTTCTATCCGGTATGCTGCTCCTCCTCACCGGCTGCAGCCATGTGACCAGTGAGATGAAGGAGAGCAGGGAGAACGGCATCGCCCTCATGGAAAGCGGTGATTACGAGGGGGCTGTCACGGAGTTTGACAGCCTGATCGACCAGACAACGCGGGTGACCTCTTTTGAGATCGATGTATTAAAGTACCGCGGTGAGGCAGAATTTATGCTGGGGGACTATGGTGCTGCGGCGTATACTTACGATACCCTGGCGAAGGTGGATAAGCCGAGAGCCGAGTATTACTACCTCGGTGCGGTGAGTCTTGCGAACTCCGGTGACGCGGACGGTGCGAGAAACCGGCTGGAATCCGGAACGAGTGCGGACGCGAAGCATGAGGCAGCTGGTTATGCTGAGGCGATGGAAGCTCTTGGCGCAGCCTATATGACAGCCGGAGATGAGACGAAGGCGGATGAGCTCTACCAGAAGCTTGTGGAAGAGGGATTTTCCAGCACGGAAGTCTACAACCGGTGGATGATAGCGGCGATGGGAAAAGGCAATTATGAGGAAGCGCTGCAGCACGCGGAGGCGGGACTTGCCCTCTCTGATGACCGGGCAAAGAAAGAGATCACCTTCAACCAGGCCGTGTGTTATGAGTACCTGGGCCAGTATGAGAAGGCGCTGGAGCTGTTCCGAAGCTACGAGGAGCAGTATGGACAGGACGAGAAGGCAGATCATGAGATCGCGTTTCTCGTGACAAGATAGGAGAAAGAATGGCAGAATTGATAGAGATCGGTGAGCAGCAGGAGCGGGTCATCCTGTTTGCTGCCAGCACGAACGCCTCCGATGACACGGAGGAGTCCGTGGAGGAGCTTCGGGAGCTTGTAAAGACCGCGGGGGCTGAGACCGTGGGAGTCGTGATCCAGAACCGGGAAAATATCCATCCGGGAACATACCTCGGAAAAGGTAAGATCCAGGAATTGAAGGAGATGGTCTGGGAGTCCGGCGCTACCGGCGTTGTCTGCGACGATGAGCTCTCCCCGGCACAGTTAAAAAACCTGGAGGACGCCCTGGACACAAAGGTCATGGACCGTACGATGATCATTCTCGATATCTTTGCCGCCCGTGCAAAGACAAGAGAGGGGAAGATCCAGGTAGAACTTGCGCAGTTAAGATACCGCGCCGTCCGCCTTGTGGGTCTCAGGAATTCCCTGTCGAGACTTGGCGGCGGAATCGGCACGAGGGGACCGGGTGAGACGAAGCTTGAGGTGGACAGAAGACGGATCCACGAGCGGATCAGCCAGTTAAAATCGGAACTCCAGGATGTGGAGCGCCACAGGGATGTGGTGCGGAAACAGAGAGAGCAGAGCGGAACGCTGACGGCGGCCATTGTTGGTTACACGAACGCCGGAAAATCTACGCTCTTAAATAAGCTCACAGGTGCCGGGATCCTGGCGGAAGATAAGCTCTTCGCGACCCTGGATCCGACGACAAGGGCATTGACGCTTCCGGGAGGTGAAAAGGTCCTCCTGACGGATACCGTAGGATTTATCCGGAAACTTCCGCATCATCTGGTGGAGGCTTTTAAGAGTACTTTGGAGGAGGCGCGCTACTGCGATGTGATCCTCCATGTGGTGGACTGTTCGAACCCGCAGATGGACATGCAGATGCATGTGGTCTACGAGACCCTGCGTCGTCTGGACATTAAGGACAAGGAGATCATCACGGTATTCAACAAGGTGGACCGCCCGGATGCGGACACTGCGTGCCGGGACATGTCCGCGGACTATAAGGTAAAATTGTCGGCAAAGACAGGAGAGGGCATCGGGGAACTGCTCGATCTGTTTGCCGTGATCTTAAGAAACCGCAGGATCTATTTTGAGAAGATATTCGCCTATAGGGATGCCGGACGGATCCAGACGATCCGGAAGAGCGGACAGCTTCTTTCGGAGGAGTATCAGGATGACGGGATCCATGTGAAGGCGTATGTGCCGGTGGAACTATTTGAAGAATTATATCGGGATTAGATGAATTCAGACTGGCAGATATAAGGGGGGTAATCTTATGGAAAAGATGAGGGGGAAAGAGCTTGCTCTGGATCTTCTGGCAGATGTGGCGGGCGGCTTTGTACAGGCTGTCGCACTCCACTGCTTTATCAACAACATCGATATCGCGCCGGGAGGAGCCAGCGGTATGGCGATCCTGTTAAACCGTCTGACGAATCTCCCGATCGGTACCCTGACATTTCTGATCAATATTCCGCTTCTGATCGCGTCCTGGATCTATCTGGGAAAGGAGAAGACGATCAAAACACTGAAGACAGTTGCGATCATGACCGTGATTCTGGATGGTCTGGTGACACCGTATTTTCCGGTGTATTCCGGCGATAAGATGGTATCCTGCCTTTTCGGCGGAGTGCTGATCGGAATCAGTCTTGCCGTTATATTCATGCGCGGCTCTACCACAGGCGGAGGCGATATCGCCGCAAAGCTTTTACAAAAGTATTGTCCGCACATGCAGACCGGAAAAGCGGTCATGGCGACGGACCTTGTGATCATCCTGCTTTCCATGGTGGTATTCCGGAATATCGAATCCGGTCTTTATGGACTCATTAACATGGTGGTGGGAACATATGTGATCGATGTGATCCTCTATGGTATGAATAAGAGCACCATGATAACGGTCATTACAGAAAAACCGAAGGAGATCGCTGATGAGCTGATGGATGAGCTGGAGCGCGGCTGTACCTTTTTAAAGAGCGAAGGAGCTTATCGGAAAGAAGATGGAAAGACCGTGATCTGTGTTCTGGACAGAAAGCAGTTCTACAAGGCGAAGAAGATCGTCTATGATATCGATCCCAGAGCGTTTATGATCGTCTCTGAGGCTCAGGAAGTCTACGGGGAAGGTTTTCTGGATTCTGACTGGGAAGTGTAGGAAGAAACAAATGAATGCGGCAGGACAGACCGGATCACCAGATCCCGCGGGTGTGTCTGCGGCAGATAAGACGGAACAAAAAAGATGATCCGCTGATTACCTGGCGGATCATCTTTTTGTCACAGAAGATCAGGGGGGACCTCTGTGACGATAACTTCCGGCACCCGGGGAGGCGCCGGTGAAGGGGTACGGCCTGACCGAGGCCGCGGGGTTATATCAAAGGATCGAACTATTCGATAATGCCAAGGCTCTTCGCGTACTCTGTATACTCATCGTACCACTGATTGTAAAGATCTTTCTCAACGACTTCGTCGATGATCTCGTTGATCCGGTCTGTGAGGGCATCCTCACCCTTCGGGATACCGATTCTTGTTCCCTGTGTTTCAGGATCAACTTTGAAATACAGGTTCGGGACGATCACAAGATTGCTGTCCGGGTTGGATTCCAGATATAATCTTGCCATTCTGAGGGCTGCGACCATCACATCACCCTTTCCGGCCTCGACCATCAGGAAACCATCGTTTGTGGAGGAAACACGGTTGTATTTTTTGTAAGCCGGGATCTGCTCCTGTACGAACTGCTCCTGAAGGGAACCATTCTGGGCAACGACCACCTTGTCTGCAAGATCGTCGAAGGATTTGATGCTGTCAACATCTTCCTTGCGGACCAGAATGCCGTATGCTGTCTGCGGATCTTCGTCTCCGAAATAGTAACCTTTGGAGAGGTTCATGGTCTCAGCTCTTGCCGGTGTGTAGGCTAAGGCGGAGATCGCGAGATCATATTTTCCGGTCGTGATGCTTCCGAGAACGCTTGTGAAGTCCATCGGTTTTAAGCGGACCTCAACACCGAGTGCCTCACCGATGTACTTTGCAAGTTCAACATCAGAACCTGTGTAGGCCTCCTCGCCGCTCTTTGTGGGATCGATGAATTCGTTCGGAGCGAAGTACGGCTCAGTTGCGATCTCGATGTATCCGCGCTCTAAGATCTCGTTCAGGCGGTTGTTGGAACCGGTGGTCTCAGATGCGATGATTCCTGCGTCTGTCTGAGGAGTTGCTGGCTCTCCGGAAGTTGTCTGCGGGATCGTAGCGCCCATTGCGGAGGAACCGGAACATCCGGTGAGTGCCGCAGCGGATAATAAAAGTGTTGTACCTAAGATGAGAAGCTGATTTAATTTCTTCATGGATTGGTTCCTCCTTGTATGCTGATTGATTTATCGTGTTAACAAGATTCTGATTTAGCGTGGTAAACTGTTATCATGGTGAAGAGTATACAGGAGGAAAATCGATTTGTCAAGTAGGTTATTAAAAAAATATGAAAAAAATGTTACAGTTCAGTCATTACATCTTCTTGTTTCCATATTCATGAAAACAAGAAGCTTGGTGGTTCCACCATATGCTGATTTGGATGAAAAAGTGCTTATGCAAGCAAGCTTGCAACACACTTTCTCATTCAAACCAGCGCATGGCTGAACTGTAACAAAAAATACCCGGTGGTCTCAGAATAGAAATCACCGGGATTCAATATTACTGTTCAACTGCTTTGGAAAGCGCCGTCCGCACCGCCGACACCAGCGCCATGGAGGTATACTGGGATCCGGACGGATACTCCAGCCCCTCAAGACTCTGGTTTTCCAGGATCTGCGCCGCAATGGAATCCATGGAGGGTGCCATCAGGGGATACATAGTCTCGACGGAGTCACTCAAAGGCACGAGAGATACGGAGCGGATCCCTGTACGGTCCACTGTGACCTCCACATTGGCGTTCTCGCTGCCCAAAACGATGGGGGATGAATAAAGTCCCGGAACGTATGTAGCGGAGGCAGGAGCGGCCGATGAGGCGTTCTCGGCGGTCTGGTCTGCCGTGCTCCCGGAGATGTTGTCCTTCTTCGGGCGGAACATAAAGAGGAAGAGCATGATGAGGACGATGGCAAAGCCGATAAAAAGCGCGGTGTAGATGATCTCCTTCATTCTGAGGACGATGATCTTTGTTTTTGAACTCATGGAATAGATCCTTTTCACGAAATATTTTGTATATTCTATGAGGACTGCAGGAAAAAGATTCATGATCCCGGAGCCGATAGGAGAGACGTGGGAGAAAGATCAGACTCCGGCAGCTACGCGATAAAGAACTTGACAATTCCCTTCGGAACATATACGGTTGTGAGAGAATGATATGTTCCGGATGTCCGGATGCGCATACCGTGCGAAGGCGCAGACGGTCACAGGAGACATGCCCGGTGTGGGAACGTGCCAAGGCACATTTTTTTCATATAGCAGGAGGATAACATGGGATTATGCGTCATCGCCGGCGGTTCCGGTGCCGGAAAAACAGAATATATATATAGGAAACTCATTGAACTGTCCATGAAGGAACCTGAGGACAGATTTTTCGTGGTGACGCCGGAGCAGGCGACGATGCAGGCCCAGAAGGAGATCGTGAGACTCCACCCGAACCACGGGACGCTGAACATCGACATCGTGAGCTTTGAGCGCCTGGCCTACCGGATCTTCTCGGAGCTCTCCCTGCCGCAGCCGGAGGTGCTGGACGATACGGGCAAAAATATGGTCCTCAGAAAGCTTGCCGGGGAAAAGATGGACGAACTCACCATGTTTTCTGCCCACTTAAACCGCCCGGGATTTATCAGTGAGATCAAGTCCATGCTTTCGGAGCTCTACCAGTATGGGGCGACTCCGGAGGATTTAAAGGCGCAGACAGCCGGGGAACATGTGGGACAGATTTTAGCTGCGAAGCTCTCGGATATGGAAGTGATCTTTGAGGCGTTCCGGGAGTTTACGAAGGAGAAATATATCACGCTGGAGGAACTTCTTGATGTGCTTTGCCGGGTGGCGGACCAGTCTGCCCTTTTGAAGGACAGCACCATGGTTTTAGACGGCTACACGGGCTTTACGCCGGTCCAGTACCGGCTTATCGGGATTTTACTGAAACTTTGCCGGAATGTCTTTGTGACGGTGTCCGCGACGATGGAGCCGGGGATGGATCTTACGGCAGAGTCGGATGAGACGGATCTTTTTGATATGAGCCGGAAAATGACAGGAAAATTGAAACAGCTGGCGGAGGAAAACGGGGCGAAAATTTACCAGGACCTCGTCTTTTCCAAACGCCCGCTTGTGCGGTTCCGGAACAGCCCGGCTCTTGACCATCTTGAGAGGACGTTTTTCCGCTATCCGTATACCCGGTACTACGGCGGAGAGAGGGAGATTATGCTGGTTCAGGCAAAGGACCCGGCGGATGAGATCGACTTTATCACGAACCGGATCGAGGAACTGGTGAAAAAGGACGGGTACCGCTACCGGGATATCGCCCTGGTCTGCGGGGATCTTTCGGGATATGGCCGGGAGATCACGAGAAGCTTTGAAGAGAATAGGATCCCGTTGTTCTTAGATGAAAACCGGGATGTGTCGGGAAATCCGCTGATCCGGCTGATCCAGAGCGCCCTGGATATTTTGCAGAAGGGCTTTGACTATGAGAGCATGTTCCGGTATCTGAGGACCGGGCTCGTGACAGAGGAGACGGAGGCCGTGGACCGGCTGGAGATCTATGTGCGGGCCATGGGGATCCGGGGATTTGCGAAGTGGGACGCGGCGTGGGAGAAGACCTTTGAGGGCGGAGAAAATTTAAATCTTGTGGAGATGAATGCGTTCCGGGAGAAGATCATGGAACCGCTCCGTGTTTTAAGGGAGCGCTGCGCCGGACGGGGAGTTCCGGTGGCGGTGGTGACGGATGCCTTAAAAGAGCTCCTGGAGATCCTGGGAGCCGAGGAAAAGCTGGAACAGTTTTCGGAGAGGTTCGCGGATTCCGGTATGGACCGGGAGGCGAGGGAGTACGAGGAGATCTATGGTCTTGTCATCGAGCTTTTCGAGAAGTTTAAGAGCCTGTTGGGCGATGAGTGCGTGTCAAGGAGAGAGTACGCGGAGATCCTTTCCGCGGGCTTTTCGGAGCTCTCTGTGGGAATGATCCCCGCGGGGGCGGACCGGGTGGTCTGCGGTGACCTGAAGAGAACGAGACTCGATAAGATCAAGGTCCTCTTTTTCCTCGGTGTGAGCCAGGGCGTGGTTCCGGCGGACCACTCGAAAGGCGGTCTTTTTACGGACAATGAGAGGGAGATCCTAAAGAAGAATTCTATGGAGCTGGCACCAACAGCCAGGGAAGAGGGCTTTATGGAGCGTTTTTACCTCTATCTCATGATGACGAAGCCGTCGGATCAGCTGATCTTATCTTACCCGACGGTGACGGCGGAGGGAAAACAGACACGACCGTCCGGAATTATCGGGGAGATGAAAAAACGGTTCCCGGACCTCTTTATCCGGGAGACGGAAGCGGAAAAACGACCGGATGTTTCTGTGACGGCGGCGGGAAGAGCCATACTTTCCTGGCTTCAGGAGCCGGACCGGCTGATGGATCCGGAGAATGAGAAGGCGCGGGAGCTTTACAGTTTCCTGTCTTCCGATGAGGCGAAAGCGAAGGAGATGGAAGATCTCGCGAAAGCCGTGGCCTATTCTTATAAGAAAGGCGGCATCGGCCGGGCGGCGGCGAGAGAGCTCTACGGAACACTTTTAAGGGGCAGTGTGACGAGAATGGAAGGTTACGCGGGGTGCGCTTACTCCCATTTCCTGAATCATGGACTTGGGCTCCGGGCGGGAAGGGAGTATGAGCTGGACCTCTCCGACATGGGAAACCTGTTCCACCAGTCCCTGGACACCTTTTTCCGCAATGTGCGTGACCATGGAAAGGATTTCCGGACCATCACGGACGCGGAGCGGCGAGCTCTCGTGAAGCGGGCGGTGGAGGAAGTCTCCGCGAAGTACCGGAACACGATCATGAAGAGTTCCGCGAGAAACGCCTACCTGGAAAAAAAGGTGGAGCGGATTACGGACCGGACGGTGCGTGCGCTGATCTACCAGATCCGGAAGGGCGATTTTGAGCCGGAGGCGTTCGAGGTGGATGTGAGCACGCGGATCCCGCTGAAGGATGGGGAAGCCGTGAACCTTCGCGGGCGGATCGACCGCATGGACGTGTTTGAGGATGAGGACAAGATCTATGTGAAGATCATGGACTATAAGTCGGGAAGCACGTCCTTTGACCTGGCGCTTTTGTACCATGGGCTGCAGCTCCAGCTTGTGGTCTACATGGACGCGGCGTTAAAGCTCCAGGAGAGCCGGCATCCGGGGAAACAGGCGGTTCCGGCGGGAATCTTCTATTACCATATCGATGATCCTGTGATCGACCGGGAGGACGGAATGACGGACGAGGAGATCGAGGCGGGAATCTTAAGGAAGCTCCGCATGAATGGTCTCGTGAACAGCAGTCTCGACGTGATCCGGCATATGGACCGGGAGATCGAGAAGGAATCAGATGTGATCCCGGTGGCACTGAAGGACGGGTATGTGCAGGAGTTAAAGTCCTCTGTGGCTGGAGGAAAACGGTTTGCCCATTTGACAGATTATGTAAATCAGAAGCTCAGGGAGATGGGCGAGGAGATCCTGGATGGAAATGTGGCAGTGGATCCCTACAAGCAGGGGAACCGGACGGCGTGCGATTACTGTCCGTACCACAGTGTGTGTGGGTTTGATCTGAAAACTGATGGGTATGGATTCCGGAGATTTAAGCCTATGAAGGCGCAGGAGATCTGGAAGGAGATCGACCAGGAAGAAGATGGGGAAGAGATGGATTCCGGTGCAGTGGAAGATGCTGCAGATAAGGTCGAGCCTGTACAGCTGGATCCCGGTAAAACGAAGAAGAAAACTTTAGAGGGCATAGAAAGCGGGAAAAAGAAATCGCCTGGAAAAGAAAATGACGGAAAGGAGATTCTGTAATGGCGACAAAGTGGACAGACGAGCAGAAAAAAGTCATTGAGACGAGACACCGGAATCTCCTTGTCTCGGCGGCAGCAGGAAGCGGAAAGACGGCGGTCCTCGTTGAGCGGATCATCCGCATGATCACGGACCCGGAACACCCGGTGGATATCGATAAGCTGTTGGTCATGACCTTCACGAACGCGGCGGCGGCGGAGATGCGGGAGCGTGTGGAGACAGCTCTCGGAAAGCTTCTGGACGAGGATCCGGGGAATAAGAATCTGGAGCGCCAGAACACGCTGATCCACCACGCGAAGATCACCACCATCGACAGCTTCTGCTTAAACCTTCTGCGGGAACATTTCCACGAGCTGGACCTGGATCCTGGATTCCGGGTGGCGGACGAAGGCGAGCTGATGCTCTTAAAAGCCGATGTGATGAAGGAACTTCTGGAGGAATATTACGGAAGGGAAGATGAGCGGTTCATAAAGTTTGTGGATACCTACGCCACAGGGCGGACAGACGGTGGATTGGAAGAGTATATTTTAAAGGTATGGGAGTTCTCCCAGAGCAATCCGTGGCCGGGGGAGTGGATCGCGGCCTGCAGGAAGGAACTCTGGGCTGGCGGAACCGGTGAAGATGGGGATCCTATGGAGGAGACCGCATGGATGAAGTATCTGATCCAGGATGTGAAACGCCAGGCGGAAGAATTCTTAGACGGACTTTACGAGGCAGCGGATCTCGCGGCTGAGGAAGACGGTCCCCAGGCATATGCACCGATGTTAGCGGAAGACATCCGGGGAATGGAAGAACTCAGGGAAGCCGGGACTTACCAGGAGATTGCGGAGTGCCTTGAGGAGCTGAAGTTTGGAAGGCTGGCGGCTGTCCGGGGAAAAAATGTGGACCCGGAGAAGAAAGAACAGGCAGCGGCCTACAGGAACCTCGCGAAGGACGGCATCAAGAAGATGAAGGCATTGTACCTTCCAGGAGATATCGATGAGGTGTTCGCGGATCTCGACGCCTGCCGGGAGCCGATCCTGATGCTTTTGGAGCTTGCGGAGGAGTTTTCTGCGAAATTCCAGGAGGCGAAGGAGGAGAAAAACCTGGTGGACTTTAATGACCTGGAACATTTTGCGTTGGAAGTCCTCACCGGAGGCAGCCTGGATCATAAGCCGGGACTGGTGGCGGATGAACTCTCGGAGATCTACGAGGAGATCCTTGTGGACGAATACCAGGACAGCAACGAGGTCCAGGAGACGCTGATCCGCTGTGTTTCCAGGGAGCGGTTCGGGACGCCGAATGTGTTTATGGTGGGTGATGTGAAGCAGAGCATCTATAAGTTCCGTCTCGCGAAACCAGAGCTGTTTCTGGAAAAGTATGAGTCCTACGGGAAAGAGGACGGGCTGTACCAGAAGATTGAGCTCCACAAGAACTTCCGAAGCCGGCCGGAGGTGCTTTCCAGCATCAATGACGTGTTCTACCGGATCATGACGAAGCAGCTTGGCAATATTAAGTACACGGATGACGCGGCGTTGTATCCGGGGACGGAATTTCCGGCACTGCCGGTGGACGGTCAGGCGAAGACGGAGGTCCTGCTTTTAAATACCGGGGATCCGCTGTTTGACGGCATGGACGAGGAGAAGGCGGATTATACCGCGAAGGAGGCGGAGGCGAGACTTATCGCCGGGGAGATCAAAAAACTCACGGACCCGGAACACGGGATGAAGATCTTTAACGGGAAGACCGGGGAGTATGAGCCGTTAAAGAAGAAGGACATCGTGATCCTGCTCCGCAGTCTCTCCGGGTGGTCCGAGGAATTTTTAAGTGTCCTTGGGGCAGCAGGGATCCCCGCCTACGCGGATTCCAGGACCGGATATTTCACGGCGGTGGAAGTGGAGACCGTGCTCAACATGCTGGCACTCATCGACAATCCGATGCAGGATATTCCGCTAGCTGGTGTGTTAAAGTCGCCCATCGGCGGCATGAAGGACCGGGAGCTGGCCATCGTGATGGCGGAATTCAAGAAAGATCCGAACCGCGGGGAAGACGTTGGATTTTATGGGGCGGTGAAAAGATATTTGGAGAAACACGGGGAATCGGAGGAAGATACGGTTATCTATCGCAAGTTGGCAGCATTCCAAAATCTCCTGACGACTCTGAGAGAAGAATCTATGTACCTCCCAGTCTCCCGCCTGATCTACCGGATCTTCGACCTTACCGGGTACGACAAGTACGCCGCCGCCATGCCGGCAGGAAAGACGAGGCAGGCGAACCTCGCCATGCTGGTGCAGAAAGCGGAAGATTACGAGAAGACCAGTTATCAGGGACTTTTCGACTTTATCCGGTACATCGAGAAGTTAAAAAAATACAACACCGACTTCGGCGAGGCTTCCCGCTCCGGGGAACATGACGACGCGGTGCGGATTATGAGCATCCACAAGAGCAAAGGTCTGGAGTTCCCGGTGGTGTTCTTAGCCGGATGCGGGAAGAAATTCAACAGACAGGACGCAAGAGGACGGATCCTGATCGACGAGGAGCTTGGAATCGCAGCGGATTTCTTCGACCCGGAGAAGAAGGTCAAGGCACCGACGTTAAAGAAAAATGTCCTGGCGAGACGGTCAAATCTGGAAAACATGGGCGAGGAGCTTCGTATCCTCTATGTAGCCATGACCCGTGCGAAGGAAAAACTGATCATCACCGCAGGCGACAAGTATATGGACAACAAGCTGGAAAAATGGGGTGGGATCCCGGCTGGCGGCTCGCTGCCGTTTACGATCTTAAGCGCGGCATCCTCCTATCTGGACTGGATCCTGATGGCGTCAAACGGGGCGAAAAACACCCTCGATGTGAAGAATGTTCCGGTGAAGGACCTTCTCGTGGAGGAGGCGAAGGACCAGGAGGAGAAGGCAAAGATCTATCTGGAACTGGAACAGCTGCGGAAAGCGCAGCCGGAGGAAATTCCGGGGCTCATCGGGGTAAAATATCCTTACGCGGCGGACCTCGCGCTGCACGCAAAGATGTCGGTTTCGGAGCTTAAGGAACAGGGGCAGTTTGTGGATGACGCGGAGAGTGCGTTTTTGATTAAGAACGTCAGGGAAAAAGAAGATTCAGAAATTATTGATAAAATGTCTGATACAGCGGCTGAAGAAAAAGCCAGAATAAAGCGTGCCTCCGACCGCGGTACTGCTTACCACCGTGCCCTGGAGCTGATCCACTTCGCGGAAATTTCCGGTTACGATGATATCGTGAAAGAACTCGACCGGATCCGTGAGGAAAAGCGGATGCAGGAGACCGCCATCGATATGGTTTATCCGGGCGTCCTGACGAAGTTTTTCCATTCAGATATTGCAGCCCGCATGAAACAGGCGGACCGGAACGGAAAATTGCGGAAAGAGAGCCAGTTTGTGGTGGGTATCCCTGCACGGGAGATGAACAAGGCGGATTCCGATGCGCTGATCCTGTTACAGGGTATCATCGACGCCTGGTTCGAGGAGGATGACGGTCTCGTACTTGTGGATTACAAGACAGACCGGGTAAAAGAAGGCGGAGAGAATATACTTCTGGACCGCTACCAGATCCAGCTCTTCTACTACGCAAAGGCACTTGCCCAGATCACCGGGAAAAAGGTGAAGGAAGCCGTGATCTACTCTCTGGCGCTGCAGAAAGAGATTCCGGTCCCGATCAATTTATGATAAGATATGATCAAAAACTGCCCGGCACCATAATTAAGGCGCCGGGCAGCGGTTTTTTTATGTAACAGGAAATTCCGAGGAATTCCCTGTTACATAAAAAGGCACAAAGATGCGTACTCGCGCGAAGACGTAGATTGTCGCAAGCGACCGCGCGAGGCGCGAGAATGTGCCAAGGTACATTCTTTTTCAAGTTATGAAGTTATCACAAAAAAATTAGTCCGCAATGATCAGCTCTTTTGCATACGGCAGAGTCCCGATCCAGTCGCAGAAGGTATGCCACTCCACAAGCTTGTGAGCCTTTCTCGCATGATAAATATTGACGAGTGTCTCATAGTTCATCGTGCAGGTGCGCATCTGGTTGTAGCTGGATGGGAGAAGCTGGATCATGTCGTACCAGTCCTCCTTATTTTTTCCTTCGTTCATGTATTTCAGACGGATCTGTTCGAGGCGGTCTACAACGGTCTGCATATAAGCGAGCGTATCCGGAGTCATATGGTCATGGCTGAAATCATCGATGTCGAACGGCTTGGAGTGGATTTTATGCATGGTGCTTGTGGAGTTTGCAACAGTTGCCACTTTGTAGGTGTCATATTCCTTCCACCAGTAGAGCGGAGCCGTAATATCCACGGATACAAAGATCTGGCGGATAAACTTTCTGTGGTCGCTTCCAGCCATGCGGAGACGCTTCGCAAGATCGAGATCGTTCGGTCCAAAGACAAAGTTTCCGTCCTCATCATAGCTGCTGTCCATACGTCCCCAGCTGTTCAGCGGGTTTCTTGCGCCGCGCATGGCATTTTCAAAGTTCATGACGCTTGTGCGTTCAAATTTTATCATAATGTTTTCTCTCCTTGGTTAAAGTCTGGCGGATATGGCATATATTCCATATATACCGGATGCATTCCCATTATAGCTATTTTTTCTTGCAGACACAAGATGATTTTAAGAAGCATTGCAATTTGCGTGTAAATCTGTTACGATATACATAATAAAAATTACTTGTTGATATGTGTTTCATATTTCTATCCCAAGCTATCTATTAGTTTAGCGGTTCTGAACATCTTTATTTTCTGGTGCTTCTAGCAATTTATATGCCAGAGTCTATGAAATCTTATAAGTAAACCCGATAAAAGAGGTATTTGTATTGTATATTGTTGGAAAAATTGATGTGAAAATTTATAGGTGCATATCAGAATACATAATTACAGACGAAGTGATTATTACAGATGAGCGAGTTGGTCATGTGAAGGAAAGACATCCTGATGATTATGAAAAATACTGTGAATACTTAAAAGAGATTGTTGAGCATCCTGACTATATTATTGAAGCGAACAAACCTGATACAGCTTTGATTTTAAAACAAATTATAGAATCAAAAGAGAAACAGTTTAAAACAGTTTTGAGATTAAAGACATCGACAGATAAGCCGGAATATAAGAATTCTATTATTACGTTTATGAAAATCAATGAAAAAGAATGGAAAAGACTTCTGAGAAATAAAAGGATTCTTTACAAACGGGAATAAAATTGATATACTAAGCATAACTTAATCAGGCTTTACCCAGATGATCGTTTGAGGTGGAAGATTTCGTACCCGTCCACACGCCGATGGCTTGACAGGGGAAACCCGAGAGATGCAGGAGAATGGTACGCCTGCCAAATGATTGTCTGGCTAAGTATATAAAAGATAGTGGATACCACCAACTAATAAGCGGGTGGTATTTTATATTTGTACAGGCAATGTCAAATAATAATCAATTAGAGAAAGATAAAAAAATGGAAAATGATTATATCGTCTGCGTCTGCGGGGACGCGAGCCGGGCGGCGTATCTCATTAAGGGTGAGAAGAACGTGCTCTTTGACGCCGGAATGGCCTACTCCGCGGACAGAATGATCGAAAATATTAAACGGGAACTGGGAGATCAGCCGCTGGACGCGGTTCTCTTGTCCCATTCCCACTATGACCATATCTCCGGCGTTCCGTTTCTCAGAAAGGAATGGCCGGATCTTGTGGTATATGGAAGTGCCTACGCGAAGAGGATCCTGGAGAAGCTGTCAGCGAAAAAGACGATGCGGGAGCTTTCCGACGCGGCGGCCCAGGGGGCAGGCCTGAAAAAAGCCCCGGACTACCGGGACGAGGATCTTGTGGTGGACAAGGTCGTAAAAGAGGGGGATGTCCTGGACTTCGGTGATCATAAGATCACGGTATTCGAGACACCTGGACACACAAAATGTTCCCTGTCCTACATGGTGGACCACGATGTGGTCTTTGCCAGCGAGACGGTGGGCGTGACCACTAGCGAGGTGTATATGCCTTGCTACCTCGTCGGATACCAGATGTCCCTGGACGCGGTAGAAAAGCTGCGCCGTGCGGGGGCAAAGCGGATCTTCATTACACATGTGGGAATCCTGACACCGGAGGACGCAGGAACAGCGTTGCTTCCGGGCTTAAAGAAGGAAGAATTTTCCACGGACCGGGTATGGGATTATCTGGAGGCAGGACTGAAGCGGACAAAAGATGAGATCGTGGAGATCATCAAAAAATACCCGACAGAGGAAGAACGCCTTAAGGTCATGCTGGCGACGTATCACAAAGGCGTAAAGCAGGAAGAACAGCCGGATTTCGCGTTCCTTTTAAACGCGGCGGCGACGCTAAAAGTTGTCGAGCGGGAATGCATGAATGAAAAGGAGGAAAGCAGCCATGAATATCATTGCGGCAGTAGATAAACACTGGGCCATTGGAAACAGAGGAAAACTCCTGGTGACGATCCCGGATGACCAGAAGCTTTTCCGTGAGGAGACAAAGGGAAAAGTGATCGTCATGGGAAGAAAGACACTGGAAAGTCTTCCGGCAGGACAGCCATTGGCAGGACGAAAAAATGTGGTCCTCACGAGAGATGAGGCGTACAAAGTAAAAGGATGCGAGATCTTTCATAATTTAAAGGATGCCATGGAATTCTTAAAGCAGTTCAAGTCGGAGGACATCTACATCATTGGCGGCGCTGAAATTTACGAGGCATTCCTCCCGTACTGCGACACAGCCCACATTACATGGATCGATTACGAGTACATGGCGGACACCTGGCTTCCGAACCTGGATAAAGACCCGGACTGGGAAGTTACAGCGGACAGCGATGAGCAGACATATTTTGATCTCTGCTATGAATTCCGCAGATATGAGCGGACTGGAAAGAAAGCGCTGGAACTGGGAGAAGTCTAGAAATTGTCAGGTACAGCTGCAGAAAAGAAGTGGGCTTGTGAAAATAATCGTAACTATTCAGTACCTTCATAGTTACGTGCAAAAATCCATTCCAGATCAGCTTCGCTGATGGGATTTTTGTCTTCCAGCCTATGTTTTCTTACGGTCAGCGCAGCAAGTGCGCAGAACTACTGAACAGTTACAAATAATCACTGCGTTACAGGAAAGTGATACAGAAGTACAGAAAAATAAAGGAAACTATGTTGCGCATCCAGGCAAAAGATGATAAAATATCTCTAATATTGCCGTATTGCTGTAAGAACAGCGGGCAATAAGTGTGTGTGAATGGTCTGATATCCGAAAACACATCGGAGTCAGATCTGCAATCAGTGTGTGATGGATGAGAAAGCAGCCATTGTGCTGCAATCGTATGATTTCTGTGCCGAAAATCTCAGGTGCAGAAAGACTCAGGAAACAGGAGGTATGGGATATGTACCCTATTTTAGAGGCAAAAAAGCTTGCAGATAAGATCTATCTGATGGTCGTAAAAGCCCCGAGAATTTCCGCGAACTGCAAACCGGGTGAGTTTGTGATCGTGAAGATGGATGAGAAGGGCGAGCGCATTCCGCTTACGATCTGTGATTATGACCGTGAGAAGGAGACGATCACTATCGTATTCCAGACAGTGGGCGCGTCCACAGAGCGTATGTCCGCATTACAGGCAGGGGATTCCTTCCGCGACGTTGTCGGACCGCTTGGAAACCCATCTGATTTCGTAAAAGAAAATATCGAAGAATTAAAGAAGAAAAAATATCTATTCGTTGCGGGCGGTGTCGGAACCGCTCCGGTATACCCGCAGGTAAAATGGTTAAAGGAACATGGGATCGACGTCGATGTCATCATGGGATCCAAGACAAAGGATCTGCTGATCCTTGAGGAGGAGATGAAGGCTGTTGCCGGAAATCTCTATGTGACAACAGATGACGGCTCTTACGGACACAAGGGAATGGTTACCGAGGTCATCAAGGATCTTGTAAACAATCAGGGCAAGAAATACGATGTCTGCGTTGCGATCGGACCGATGATCATGATGAAATTCGTATGTCTTCTCACAAAAGAACTTGAGATTCCGACAGTCGTAAGCTTAAACCCGATCATGGTAGACGGAACCGGTATGTGCGGTGCCTGTCGTGTGACCGTAGACGGCAAGGTGAAATTCGCCTGCGTAGACGGACCGGAATTTGACGGACATGCCGTAAACTTCGACGAAGCAATGAAACGTCAGCAGATGTATAAGACCGAGGAAGGCCGTGCACTTTTAAAACTCCGTGAGGGCGATACCCACCACGGCGGATGCGGTAACTGCAGCGAATGATCGGTGATATGGAGGAAATGACATGGATGGAATGAAAAAAGTCCCGGTAAGAGAGCAGGAGCCGAAGGTTCGCGCAACGAACTTCGAGGAAGTCTGCTATGGATATAATGAAGAAGAGGCTGTCGCAGAGGCGTCCAGATGCTTAAACTGCAAAAACGCGAGATGTGTACAGGGATGTCCGGTTAAGATCGATATCCCGGCATTCGTAAAAGAAGTAAAAGAAGGAAATTACGCAGAGGCTGCAAAGGTCATCGGCAGATCCTCCGCGCTTCCGGCTGTCTGCGGACGTGTCTGCCCGCAGGAGAGCCAGTGTGAGGGCCAGTGTGTCCGCGGCATCAAGGGCGAGGCTGTCTCCATCGGTAAGCTCGAGCGTTTCGTGGCTGACTGGTCCAGAGAGAACGGCGTCGTTCCGGAGAAGCCGGAGAAGACAAACGGCATCAAGGTCGCTGTCATCGGTTCCGGCCCGTCCGGTCTCACCTGTGCAGGTGATCTCGCGAAACTTGGCTACGAGGTAACGATCTTCGAGGCTCTTCATGAGCCGGGTGGAGTTTTAACCTACGGTATCCCGGAATTCCGTCTCCCGAAACAGGGTGTCGTACAGCCGGAGATCGAGAACGTGAAGAAGCTCGGTGTTGATATTGAGACAAACGTAATTATCGGTAAGTCTGTAACGGTCGACGAGCTGATGGACGAGGAGGGCTACAAGGCAGTCTTCATCGGTTCCGGTGCCGGACTTCCGAGATTCATGGGAATCCCGGGTGAGAACGCGAACGGCGTATTCTCCGCGAACGAGTACCTCACAAGAAGCAACCTGATGAAGGCGTTCCGCGATGATTACGATACCCCGATCGCAGCAGGAAAGAAGGTTGCTGTTGTCGGCGGCGGAAACGTAGCGATGGATGCAGCGAGAACCGCGCTCCGTCTCGGTGCGGAGGTTCATATCGTATACAGAAGAAGTGAGGCTGAGCTTCCGGCAAGAGCGGAGGAAGTTCACCACGCAAAGGAAGAGGGAATCATCTTCAACCTCTTAACGAACCCGACGGAGATCCTGACTGATGAAAAGGGCTGGGTCAAGGGCATGACCGTAAGAAAGATGGAGCTTGGCGAGCCGGATGCATCCGGAAGACGCCGTCCGGTAGAGATCGAAGGTTCCGACTACACCATCGATGTCGATACCGTCATCATGGCTCTCGGTACTTCCCCGAACCCGCTGATCTCCTCCACAACAGGTGGACTTGAGATCAACAAGCACAGATGCATCGTTGCAGATGAGGCAAATGGCCAGACATCCCGCGAGGGTGTATTCGCAGGCGGAGATGCCGTAACCGGTGCCGCTACCGTAATTCTCGCCATGGAGGCAGGAAAAGCAGGAGCGCGCGGAATCCATGAGTATCTGAGCGGTAAGAAAGCAGAATAAAAAGAGGCGGGTCAAGACCGGACCGGTTTCCATATAGGGATCGGACCGATTTTGACCGGATGATAAAGAGCTGCTGTGGAAGAGGACTTCCGTCGGCGGCTCTTTTGATTCACAGGAGCTTTCTGTGGATCAAAAAGGCACGACTGTGCCGAGGAAGCATACTTGCGCGAAGAAGTAGGTTGCATATCTGTAAAAAAATAAGATACGGAGGAAGCAAGCATGAGGAGTCCCATGACTCAGGAAGAACGATATATCAAAATGACAGAAACCCCGATCTCCCGGCTGATCCCCAGTCTGGCGATCCCAACGATCATCAGTATGCTGGTGACATCCATCTATAATATGGCGGACACCTTCTTCGTCAGTCGGATCAGCACCAGTGCATCGGCAGCGGTAGGCGTCAGTTATTCGCTGATGGCGATGATCCAGGCACTTGGATTTACACTTGGAATGGGAAGCGGAAATTATCTTTCCAGAGTCCTTGGAAGCCGGGATGAGGAGAAGGCCGAGCGGATCGCCTCCACCGGTTTTTATACGGCTATTTTTGTAGGACTTGTGTTTGCGGCGGTCTGTCTGCCGAATCTGGATCTGCTGGTGCGCCTTTTAGGGGCCACCGATACGATCGCACCATATGCGAAGGATTATGCGAAATACATTCTGATGGCAGCACCTGTCATGACGGGAGCCCTTTCTATGAATAATCTGCTCCGGTTTCAGGGACTTGCCGTTTATTCCATGATCGGAATCACAACCGGTGGGATCCTGAATATGATCCTGGATCCGATCTTTATTTTTGGCCTGAATCTTGGAATCTCCGGTGCGGCACTGGCAACGGCGCTCAGCCAGTGCATCAGCTTTGGAATCCTGTTCTTCCAGAGCCTTTTGAGAAAGGATTGTGTCCATCTCAAACCGGGGAAGATCACCTTGTCTCTTTCACTCTATGGAGAGATCCTCCATGGCGGAATCCCGTCACTTTGTCGTCAAGGCGTTGCGAGCATTGCAACCGCAGCGTTAAATGTAGCGGCGAATCCGTTCGGAGATGCAGCGATCGCAGCACTTTCCATTGTGAGCCGTTATATGATGTTCATTGGTTCGGCCATGATCGGCTTCGGACAGGGCTTTCAGCCGGTGTGCGGATTCAATTTCGGTGCGAAACGGTATGACCGCGTATTGGAAGCTTTCTGGTTCTGCGTTAAGGTCGCTGTGGTATTTCTGGTGACGCTTTCGGTCGTAAGCTTTGTCGGCGCTCCGCAGATCATGCGTATCTTCCGGAAGGAAGATCTTGATGTGATTGAGATCGGAACCTGGGCATTGCGCTTCCAGTGCGTTACACTGCCGTTGTCGGCATGGATCGTTATGTCCAATATGATGACGCAGACGATCGGATATGGCTTCCGCGCTTCTCTTGTGGCAGCAGGACGTCAGGGATTATTCCTGATCCCGGCACTCTTTGTTCTTCCGGTGAAATTCGGAATCCGAGGTCTGCAGCTGTGCCAGCCGGTAGCAGATGCTCTGACCTTTGTGCTGGGAGTAGTGATTGTTCTGGGGATTTTGCGGGAGCTGAAGGAAAAACAGGAGCAGGTAGAGTAGACGAGAAGAACATAAAACAGGATTTTATCCGAAAGAAGATCATTTGAATTCATGAATCTGGGGCTGTCGCACTAATGTGCGGCAGCCCCAGATTCTTTGGTATACAAGTGTGGTATACAAATAATCGACAAATAATCGACAAATGAACGAATTTTTATTACTATCCCACACTATGAACGACTTGAAAAAGTCCCATAAAATAAGGATTTTTTAGAACTTACCTTCATCAGCAGCCTGCTGTACGGAAACAGCAACAGCAACTGTCGCACCAACCATCGGGTTGTTGCCCATACCGATCAGACCCATCATCTCAACGTGAGCCGGAACGGAGGAGGAACCTGCGAACTGGGCGTCAGAGTGCATACGTCCCATGGTATCTGTCATACCGTAGGAAGCCGGACCTGCTGCCATGTTATCCGGGTGAAGGGTACGGCCTGTGCCGCCGCCGGATGCTACGGAGAAGTACTTCTTGCCTTTTTCTACGCATTCCTTTTTGTATGTACCTGCAACCGGATGCTGGAAACGTGTCGGGTTTGTGGAGTTACCTGTGATAGAAACGTCAACGTCTTCTTTCCACATGATAGCAACACCTTCCGGAACGCTGTTAGCGCCGTAGCAGTTAACTTTTGCACGAAGTCCTTCGGAGTATGCTTTTCTGAATACTTCTTTCACTTCGTTCTTGTATG
>OGMW01000115.1_pt1 | contig 87340 bp, 92 predicted proteins | sample 1573281 | NCBI WGS metagenome assembly OGMW01 (sample SAMEA2581907, study PRJEB24529) | metagenome | biome: Human gut stool | place: China | collected 2011 | reverse complement strand
ACACACATGTGTTCCACTTCGTGTGAATAAGTCATAATTAGCTCTTTTTTTAAGTTATATAAATTAAAAAACGTAATCTACTTTCTAAAATCGCTCGCAAAGTTACTCCTTTTCTTTATTTATGCAAATCGAGTTATCTGACTTTTTTTATAAAAATAAATAATAAGAGACAGTGGTTCTGTGTATTGCAATCTCCACATTACAATAAAATTAACGAGGACTTTTGAAACTGTACTTTTTCCCTCCCGATAGGATGTTAATAATGGCAGGTTGGGTGAGGGGGTATACAGCCTGTTCGTCAGAGCTTTGATAGGAAGCCATGATTCTTCCCGATAAATCATAAATTTCGATGCGTGCCCCTGCGCAAAGTCCCTTAAGGACAATTTGCTTATCCTGCCGGAAACATTTTACCGCATCTGTTTCTTGGGCAGAAGGAGAAGAAATCCCTGTGGTAGTGCCATATAAACCGAAATCGTGGTTGCTTGGGGAATTATTGCTGTTTTCGTAACAGGCTTTCATCAAGTCGTCAACGAGGCTATTGATGTAAAGTTCCAGATAAGAGTAACCGGTAGATGGTTCTATGTCCTTATAGGTTTTGCCGACGGGAAGATACTGGGTAGCCCAAGTGTCAGGAATACCGTCCCCATTGGAATCTGCAGGCTTTTCTTCATTATTGTACAGAGGCCACCCTTCCACATCGGCTTGTGAATCAATCAGTCCGTTACTACTGCCGTTGCTACCTTCATAAGTGTAATTCCCATTCTTAACTTCAGAGATGATCCGTTCATCGACGGCGTCACGCTTCAGGCTGGCGCCTACTTGTGCCAGTACTTTTTCATAAGCCTGTGCTGCAGCATGCGTACTAACGGATGCGACTTCAAATTCTGTCTTACTTTTTATGCCGTCTTTACTTCCTCCCGGCAGTTCACCGTTACCCAGATGCGGATGAATGCCTTCCCAGTTATCTGCATTGGTTTCACTCACCAGTTTTTTCATGTCATTACTCAATTTGGAGCAAGTATCGTCAAAGTAGTTACCATCCACATAAAAGCTTCCCCATATACCTGCAGGATTGCTTTGTGTACCATCATCGGCATTGGGCTGAAAGATACGGTTGACGATACTCTTCTTTGTGGCAGTAGAGGGGCCTGGTTTATAATAATTGTTCACAAAGTTATACCGTCCGCCTTCTCCGGCATATCCTCCGTTGGTAGGGCCCCAGTTATAGAATACATTGTTGCGCAGATCGGTGAGCTCCTCTTCCCATCTTCCTATGGATCGGCTGCCATCCAGACGAGGAGGGCGGCTACTGTGATGAGCCAGTAGATTATGGTGAAAACTTGCTCCCTCACCTCCCCAAATGGCTCCATATCCGTGGTTTCCTTTGACGTGTACCGATTTGGTTAGGCTTTCACTCAAGATACACCACTGCATAGTAAAGTTCTTATTACTATAAAAAGAAGCGCATTCGTCCGTACTCCAGCTCATACTACAATGATCTATGATGATATCCGAGGTATAACGTCCCCACATGGCATCATCTTCCGCTTTTTGTTCATCTCCCATACGGCAGCGAATGAAGCGGATGATAATATTAGTGGCGCATTGATCCTTTTTATCTTCTTCCTTGTATCCGGCAATGTGCAGGGTGTAGTTCTTGATACAAATCCCATCTCCCGGAGCTGTTTGTCCGGCGATAGTAAGATCCCCGTTTTTTATGACCAGCCTGCTTTTCAGTTCAATAATACCCGACACATCAAAAACAATGGTGCGGGGAACTTTCATCTCAATTCCTGCACGCAGTGATCCTTCGCCGCTGTCATTAAGGTTGGTGACGTGATATACGATACCTCCGCGCCCGCCGGTTACGGTGTAGCGGGCAAAACCTTCGGCACCTGGGAAGGCTGGAGTGGTTTGAGCTTGTGCAAAAACGGCACATAAAAGCATGATAAATAGAATCGTGTAGTTTTTCTTCATGGTCTTAAGATTAATATTCTGATGGGACAAAAGTATGGGTTTCCTGAGTGACGGATGTCGACAAATTCTTTTTCTATGTGGAAGTTTAGGTCTTACTGTGTTATTTTTTAATATTTTTTTTCTATTTTCGCATTAGAATAGAGAAAAAAGAATGCTGGTGGTTACAGAAACTTCTCATATACTCATTAGTATTAGGCTTAATGAACGGGAGTTCCATAATGTTTTTGATAAATATTATGTGGCACTTTGTTTATTTGCGAACCAATATACAGAAAATGAAGAAACTTCTGCTGACATCGTACAAGATTCCTTTGCTAAATTATGGCAAATCAGAGATGATTTTTTCTATTTGCATCAAGTCAAAGCTTTCCTTTATACAGCCGTGCGCAATAAGGCGTTGAATGAATTGGAGCATTCTAAGGTAGTATTTGAATATGCTCAAAAAGTTATTGAAAAGAAAAAGGATTCTTTCTTCCATGATGCAGTAGTAGAAGAAGAGACTTATCGGATTCTGGCAGAGGCTATTGACAAACTTCCTGATCAGATGCGGGCTATTATGCGATTGGCTATGGAAGGAAAAAAGAATGCTGAAATAGCTGAGCAATTAAATGTATCTGTTGAAACTGTACATACTCTTAAAAAGATTGCATACAAAAAGCTTCGTATATATCTGAAAGAGTATTACTATTTCCTTATACTTTTTTATTTATAAACGTGCAACCTGTCACTTTGATTTCTCTCTATAGCATTAGAGGAAAACAGAATTTTAGACTAATTTCTTATCACCTCCATACCCTCTCCCTGTCTGCTCCATACCAAGCCCATACCAACTCCTTCTGTATAGGTACGGAGCAAACACGGACTTGATGCGGTTTTAATCATAAGGAACAGGAAAAATAGAACAAATTATCTTTTTTCCGCGAGAGTACTATGCTTCTTATTCTTTTGTGGATAATTGTAACACAACCATTTCACTTTCCGTTCCTATCCTGAAAGGAGGTCCCCAAAGAGATAATCCACTGGAAACATATATATGGCTGTTTCCCCACTGGCGATAGCCATGACTTTGTTCGTAGATGTAGTCTGTTACCAAGCTCATAGGCCATACTTGTCCTCGATGGGTATGTCCACTAAATTGCAGGTCGACACCGGCTGTTTCACTTTCAGTCAGTTTATAGGGCTGATGGTCTAACAAGATAATAGGCTTGTTTTTATCTACATTTGCCATCAGCTCTTGCAATGAACGGCGGGCAGTGTTCGATCGGTCATCGCGTCCTATCAATTGTATACCACTGGGGAGTGTGACTATTGAATCGCGCAACAACTGTATGGGAGTGCCTTGTATAAATCGTGCACTTGCATTCATGCCACTGATATATTCGTGATTACCGGGAACCATGTAAATACCTAACGGTGCTTTTAATTCGGACAGTTCCTCCATCATGTTTTCAGCATAAAGAGGCACTACACTGTTGTCAATCAAGTCACCTCCGATCAGAATTAAATCCGGATTTTGCTCGTTAATCATCTTCACGTATCGCTTTAAAGCCGTTTTCCCGGTTCCATATCCGAGATGTAGGTCACTCACGGCGGCTATTTTAATAGGTTGCCGGTCACCGGTCAAAGGTTTGTTGAGGGCGATATTGACTATGTTCGTTTTAGGGTGGCGATAATTATAGTACCCATATCCTAATAAGATGACTGTAAATAGCAAAGAGACGACGAAGCTGTAGTTGAAAGGGATACGGCATAGTTTCAACAGATCGAATGCGAGTAGGAATAAGACCATATATAAGGTGGATATTAGCCAGCCAGTGCCTATTTCATACATTGTATGAGATAAGAAAACCGGCATTTTTATGTTACGGGTCAGCATCGTCCCCACGATGGATAGAGCTGCGAGCCAAAACAAAATAGCCAACGGGATTTTGATTCCAACAGGAAGTCCGGATAACGCTTGTGCACCTCTATAGAATACATAGGTGTTTCCGCCAAGATATATGGTGATGAGGATAATGAAGAATATCGGCATAAAATAGATGTATTAAAATTGAGTGGCAAAAGTAGTTTAATTCTTGATAAAGAAGGAATAAACTACTGATATAAACCTAAAAATTGCATAATAAGATCGGCATTTTGAATTTTCTTAGGAAAAAAATGCTTTTCGATTCACCATGATTTTAATTATGCCTGTTTTATTATAAAAGACAACGAAAAAAGTTCAATTTATGATAAAACAGGATTTTCATATATCTAATATTATTGCCAGACACTTATCGGGTGAAATCACTCCTGAAGAAAACGCTCAACTGGAGAAATGGCGAAAAGCAGATTCCGCTCACGAAGCACTCTTTCAGAAAATTTGCAGTAAAGAGAATTTGAAAAAGCATGTGGAAAGTGGTACGTCTTTCAACACTGCAACCGGTTGGATGGAGGTGCAAAAGCGCATCAGAAAGAGTAATAACCGGGAACGGATGATAAAAATCCTCAGTTATGCCGCTGCTGTTTTAGTACCGGTCTTTTTTGTTGGCATCTCACTAAAATACACTACTCACGACTATTTTTCTAACAAGTCCGTGCTGATAGCCCAACCTATATTGCCGGGAGCGGCCAAAGCAATATTGACTTTGGATAATGGGGAGACTATCAATCTGAATAAAGAAACGGCAGATGCTTTACAAACAATAGAGGGAACGAACATTCAGATAGATTCAACCACCCTGAATTATCAGTTGGCACAGAGTACATCTGTCTCTCCAAAACCTGTATATAATAAGGTGGAGATTCCCCGTGGCGGTGAGTATGCATTAGTGTTGAGTGATGGAACAAAGGTGCATTTAAATTCAATGAGTAGCCTCCGTTTTCCGGTAGCATTTACTACGGGTAAGAGAGAAGTCGAGCTACAAGGTGAAGCCTATTTTGAAGTGAGTAAAACCGGGCAGCCTTTTATTGTAAATGCCAATGGCATGCAGGTTGAAGTATTGGGTACGACTTTCAATATCTCCGCTTATCCCGATGAGGAGTACCAGACCACCCTAGTAAACGGATCTGTAAAGGTCAGTGCCGAAAAGGGTGAAAGCCTTATACTGAAACCGTCGCAACAAGCTACCATCGCTTTGGGAAGTAATTCCATACAGGTGCGAACGGTAGATACTTCATTCTATACTTCATGGGTGAAGGGGAAGATCAACTTCAAAGATCAACGCTTGGAAGATATCATGAAGACACTTTCACGTTGGTATGACATGAACGTAGTTTACGAAAATGAAAAACTCAAGAATATACGTTTCGGTTGTAATCTGAATCGTTATGAAGAAATAACTCCTTTCGTCAAGTTACTGGAAAAGACAGAAGAAGTACACGTGAAAATCGAAGGTAATACAATAACATTCCATAATTAACCCAAAAAAGATTACTATGAACAAGAAAGAACACAAGAATCAAGCTGAAAGAAGTAGTAGACGTTTATGGATAACGTTACTATTTTTTTGTTTCACAGTTACCGGTTTTATGCAGGCTGCCAATGCAGTGTTTGCACAAGCCACTGTCACAGCAACTTTTAAGAATGCCACTCTTAACGAAGTGCTGTGGGAAGTTCAGAGACAAACTGATTTCACCTTTGTGTATAGCACTGAAGAGGTGAAAAATGTAAAAGTAGAAAAGTTGATTGTGAATCATGAAAAGATTGCTGATGTGCTGGATAAATGCCTGAAAGGTAGTGGGCTGACTTATACGGTTCATGAAGGTGTCATCGCTATTAAGCCTGCTTCTAAGGTTGAAGCTGTAGCTGCTCCCCAGCAAGAGGTTAAAGTGAGTGGAAGCGTTGTAGATGAGACGGGTGAATCTGTTATCGGAGCCAATGTACTGGTAAAAGGTACTACCAACGGTTGTACCACCGATCTGGACGGGCATTTTTCTCTTGATGTGGATCATCTGCCTGTTACTTTGATTGTTTCTTATGTAGGCTATATCCGTCAGGAAGTTAAAGTTATTTCTGCAAAGATGGTTAAAGTGGAAATGGTACCGGATAACAATTTGAAGGATGATGTGTTCATTTCCGGATATAGAACCTTCAAGAAATCTGCTTATGCCGGTTCTGCTTCCAGTGTAAAAGGAGAGACACTGAAAGATGTTCCTGCTATTTCTTTCAAGGACCTGTTGCAAGGCAATGCGCCGGGTGTGCAGTTCACATCATCTTCCGGTCAGCCAGGTGCCTCTTCTTCATTGAGGATTCGTGGTATGGGGTCTTTTAACGCCAGTAATTCTCCTCTTTATGTGATAGACGGAGTACCGATGCGTTCAGGTACTATCAATACGATGAGTTCGGATGCGGGGCTTGATATCATGTCGACTATCAATAGCTCCGACATCGAGAGTGTTACAGTCATTAAAGATGCCGCTGCCGCTTCTCTTTACGGTTCGCGTGCTGCCAACGGCGTTGTATTGATTACGACAAAGAAAGGTAAGGCGGGCAAAGCCTCCATCTCATTGAAAGCTGATTGGGGTAGTTCTGATTTTGCTATGGATTATCGTCCTGTCATGGGTGGAGAGGAACGTCGCCAATATATTTATGACGGTTTGGTGGCAGGTCAGATAAAGAAAGGTAAGAGCGAAGCTGATGCAATGGCTTATGCCGACGGAAAGATTGATAACTATGCTCCGGTTCCCTGGTGTGGATATGTGGACTGGGATGATATTATGTTTCAGAAAGGAAATCATCAGTCCTATGAAGCCTCTCTTTCAGGAGGTACGGACAGATTTAAGTACTACTCTTCGCTTTCTTATTTGAAACAGGACGGTATTGCCATCAATTCCGGTCTGGAACGTATCAGTGGAAGACTGAATGTTGATTTTCGAGCTACTGACAAGCTTAAGTTAGGTGCCAATGTTCTGTTTGCCACTGTCAATCAGGATGTGTATAGCGAAGGTACTTCTTATTCTTCTCCTTTCTATACTTCACGTAACGCCGTTGTCCCTTCCGATCCTGTTTACAATGAAGATGGTAGTTGGAACCGTGATTTTATCCGCAACAGTGACCGTAATCCGGCATTGGCGGCAACTTATGATTATCAGCGCGAATATGTGACCCGCACGTTCAATACCATCTACGGTGAATATGAGTTCATCAAGGATCTGAAGTTCAAGTCTACCTTGAGCTATGATTATGTTAACACGAAAGGCAATGACTGGAAGGACCCGCGTACCTCTAACGGCGATGACATCAATGGTGGCATGAGCAAGAAGTTCTATGAGTACAAGAAAATGGTATGGGCCAACCAGTTGAGTTATAAAATGTCTATAGCCGCGGATCATCATCTTGATGCATTGGCAGGATATGAGATTGATGACCAGTATCGCGACTACTTATCCGGTTATGCCACTAATTTTGCCACTTACGACAAAAACCAGATCAGTAATGGTATGAAGACCGAATCGGTGGGTGGCAGCGATACGCGTACCCGTATGGTATCTTATCTGTTCCGCCTGAATTACGACTATAAAAACAAATATTATCTGGGTGGCAGTTTCCGTATGGATGGCAGTTCCCGTTTTCTCAAAGATAATCGTTGGGGTAGCTTCTGGTCGATATCTGCCGCATGGCGTGTGATTGAGGAAAGCTTTATGGACTCTGTCAAGGATTGGCTGACTGACCTGAAGATACGTGCTTCTTATGGTGTGAATGGTACTCTTCCTACTGACTATTTCGGATACAGAGGACTGAGCAGTCTGACCAATGGATATTTGGAACAGCCGGGCATTATTCAGTCGCAACTTAAGAACGATGATTTGCAATGGGAAACCAACTATAACCTGAATCTGGGGTTGGATTTCAGTCTGTGGAACCGTCTGAATGTTACGTTGGAATATTACACCCGTACCACTAAAAATCTGTTGATGGACCGTCCTATCTCTATGACAACCGGTTTCGGCAGTTATCTGATGAATATCGGTAAAGTTTCGAATAAAGGAGTGGAACTGGAAATTAATTCTACTAATATCCGGACAAAAGATTTCTCATGGAACACCACATTCAATATTTCACACAATAAGAATGAGATTGTGACACTCGATGGCATGCAAACAGAAATTATTAAAGGAACTCAGATTCGCAAAGTCGGCAAATCATTCCGTACGTTCTATATGAAAGAATTTGCCGGTATCAATCCGGAAACCGGTGCTCCGCAGTTCTATACGAATGACGTGGACGAGAATGGTAACTATAAAAAAGAGATTACTGAAGTTATAGATGAGGCACATGCCATTGTGTTGGACAAGCATGCGGAGCCTAATGTGATAGGCGGCTTGTCAAATACTTTACGCTATAAATGGTTTGATTTCAACTTTATGTTCTCTTACCAGTTTGGTGGTTACTCTTATGATACTTGGGCACAAAAGACCGAACACGGAGGTAACGATCTGGAGGCTAATATTCCGACTTACTATAAGAACAGTTGGAGGAAGCCGGGAGATGTTACCAAGTATGAATTATTTTACGAAAAGCCGAATGTAGCTATGAATAAGGTGACAACGACGCGCAGACTGCACAGTACTGATTTTATCCGTCTGAAGACTTTGACATTCGGCGTGACCATCCCGAAAGAGTGGACCCGTACAATCGGTATTGAGAATGTACGCTTGTATGCATCAGCCAATAATCTTTGGACTTGGGCAGCATACGATTATTACGATCCGGAAGCCGTCAGCGGTGGTACTGCTATCTGGGGAACCCCTCCTTTAAAGACTGTGACTTTCGGCGTAAACATTAATTTCTAACCGTTAAAAAACTTGATATTATGAAGCTATTAAAATATTTATTTATCAGTTCTGTATTGTTCTTCGTAAGTTCTTGCGGAAACGATTGGTTGGATCTGGATCCTTCCACTTCGATAGATACTGAAACCAGTATTAAGATATTGTCGGATGTTGAGTTTACCTTGAATGGTATTTATAGCACGATGCAAAGCTCGGATGCCTACTCCGGTCGGCTGGTATATTATGGAGACGTGACGGGAGATGATATGCAGGCGGTTAGTTCTACCAAACGTGTGGCCGACTATTATCGTTTCAATTTTACAAAAGATAATGGCCCCACTTCTCACTGGTCTTATCTTTATTCTATCATTCAGAATTGTAATCTGATTCTGATGAACATTGACAAACTTGTCATTGATGAAGAAGATACCGAATACAGAGATGACCTGAAAGGCGAAGCTTTGGCAATCCGTGGGCTGGCCTTATTCGACTTGACCCGTATCTTCGGCTATCCCTATACCAAAGATAACGGAGCATCATTGGGGGTGCCCATTGTGGAAGGATTGTCCACTATTGAAAGTAAACCCTCCCGAAACACCGTAGCTCAGTGCTATACGAAGGTGATTTCCGATCTTACCGAAAGCATTGGTTTGCTGAGCGGTGATTTTAATAAGGGTAAAATTAATAAATGGGGAGCAATGGCATTACTCAGCCGCGTATATCTCTACAAGAATGATAACACTAATGCACTGAAAATGGCGAAAGATGCCATTAAGGGAGCGGAAAAAGAAGGCTATGCCTTGTGGACCAATGAAGAATATCCCACAGCATGGAGTAATGATGCGTCTGCCTCCAATCCGGGTGAAGTCTTGTTCGAAATCGTGAACCTTACTACTGATAGCCCGGGTAAGGAGAGTATGGGCTATCTGAATTCTAAGGATGGTTATGATGACATGTGCATCACTTGTTCCTTCTATCAGTTCCTGAAGAAAGATCCTAAAGATATACGTCTTAAATTGTTGAGTTTCGATAAGAAATATTATGCTTATGTCTTTAAGTATCAACCGCAGCAGAATGAAAGTATCACGGATGCCAATATTCCGCTTATTCGTCTGTCAGAAGTTTATTTGATTGCGGCTGAGGCAGCTGTCAAGTTGGGCGATAATGCCACAGCGATTGAGTATCTCGATCCGATTGTGAAGCGTGCTAATCCGGAAAACACAGTAGTGGGACAGACCATTACTCTGGAAAGAGTGCTGGATGAACGCCGTAAAGAACTGGTTGCCGAAGGACACCGCATGTATGACGCTATCAGAAATGGATTGACAGTAGAGCGTAAGGATGTAAAAGACAGCAATCTGAGTAAAACCAAACATGATACGAAGTATATGACCTATGACTGGAATTTCTATATGATTGTACTTCCTGTTCCCAAGAAGGAAATGGATGCCAATCCTAATATGGAACAGAATCCTGGATATGGTGGAAGATAATTTTAATAAATGATATATGATGAGTAAAACAAGTTTCACGAAGTACTTTCTTATCGCATTTACTCTAATGTTCATCAGTTCCGGCCTTAGTGCCGGAACTTTTGGTTCAGACGGTAATAAGAAGAAAGATAAAGAGAAAAAAGAAGAGTTATCGGCTGACGGACCGTATGTGCTTTATCAGCCTGATGGTAAAACGCGTGTCATCAGTGTCGATAAGAAAGGGAAAATTACCGATACGACTTATGTTGCACTACCTGAAGATTTTATCTTGCATGTGGTAGATCATAAGGGGCGGTTTCCGTTTGATGTGAGATTGCATCCGGTGAAACGTCCCGATTGGAAATATCGGCAACCGGAAAAAGTGTTTGTTATGTCCGACCCGCATGGTAAGTTGGATTGTGTTATTAGTTTGTTGCAGGGTAATGGGATTATTGATAAAAACTACAATTGGAGCTTTGGTAATAATCATCTGATGGTTATCGGTGATATTTTCGATCGTGGAAAAGATGTACCGCAAATATTCTGGCTGTTTTATAAGTTAGAAGATGAGGCTGCAAAAGCAGGTGGAACTGTTTCTTTCCTGTTAGGGAACCATGAGCCGCTGGTGCTGGCTAATGACTTACGCTATACGAAAGATAAATATAAAGTGCTGGCACAGAAATTGAATATGAATTACCCTGAACTTTTTGGACCCGATACTGAATTGGGTAAATGGTTAGGTACCCGTAATACGATGCAGATTATAGGTCGTGATCTTTATGTTCATGCCGGGTTAGGCAAGAATTTTTATGATCGTAATCTAAGTATCCCTACCGTGAACGAAGAAATGAGTAAAGCCCTTTTCATGAATAAGAAAGAACGCAGGGCTCTTTCTCCATTGACCGCATTTCTGTATGGTAACGACGGTCCCATCTGGTATCGTGGGCTTGTGCGTACAGATGCCAAGTATCATCCAATGGCGCAGGACAGCCTGCAAATGGTGATGGAACGCTATAAAGTCAAACACATTATCGTAGGGCATACCATCTTCAAGGATATTTCTACTTTCTATGATGGCAAGGTTATCGGTGTCAATGTAGACAATAAAGAAAATCAGAAGAAGAAACGGGGCCGTGCATTGCTGATTGATAAGAATACTTACTTCGTTGTGGGTGATAAAGGCATTCTGCGGAAATTGTAGGAACACTTTTCATTGTTTTTAGTCTTCTTGTTATACCTTTATCTTTTAATTCCATATCTTTGTCGTAATAATTAGAAAAAGACATAATAAGAAGACTATGATAGAAATTACTGATGCCGCCTTGCGCAAAGCAGCAGGCGAGGGAATGGATACTTTTATTCAGGTATTTACCGACAGATATAAAGAAGTGATAGGTGGTGAGCTGACCGCTGAGTCCATGCCGTTGCTGACAGGTGAGCAGCACACTTTGCTTGCTTACCAAATATTTCGTGACGAAGTAATGGATGGTGGCTTCTGCCAGTTGATACAGAATGGGTATGGGGGGTATATTTTTGCCAATCCGTTTGCTAAAGTGATGCGTCTGTGGGGAGCAGAAGATTTCGGTAAACTGGTATATAGAGCCAAAAAGATTTATGATGCCCATCGTGAAGATTTGGAACGGGAGCGTACAGATGATGAATTCATGGCTATGTACGAGCAATATGAAGCTTTCGATGAACTGGAAGAAGAATTCTTGGAAAAAGAGGAAGGCATAACAGCTTTGATAGCCGGTTATGTAGATGAGCATTTGGAATTGTTTGCTAAAATCGTCTGATAAGGGCGATTTTTATCCCTAAAAATGAATGCAAAAACCCAATGCGGGTTGTGTCTGAAGCATTCCGTTGGGTAAAGCCATTTGGATGTTCGAACTACTGAGTGAGAATTCTATTGCTTGTTTAGCTCGCTTTTTATTGATATTGGCAAGAACGAATAGTGGAATGCTGGCTACTGTTATACCCACACTGGTGTAAAATACCGCTTTCCATGATTGGGTGTTTTTGTAGAGAGAATCATCAAAAGCTCCGCCCATCAAGCCTGTTGCCATTCCGGCAAGCCCTATGCCCAATGCTGTACATGCGCCAATTCTGAACAGTCTGTGTTTTCTCCATAATTGTGGGTCAAGTTCTGTGCCGAGTGCAGTTGCAATAGCTTTTTGTCTGTTTTTAACGGCAAATACAAAAAGAGGAATACTGCTTACGGTCAGTCCGGCTCCTGCACAGATAACGATGCCGAAGCCTTCTCCGTCTCCACCGGACTCATAGCCGGAAACTATGGCACCGACGAATCCTACAACCATTGTAGGAACACCTATTCCGAGTGTTGTCCAGCCACAGGCTTTTAATCTCTTATGCTTTTTCCAATATCTGGTTTGTTTATACTTATCTTGTGAAACCATTTTATTTTTTGCAACATAAGTTGTTGTAGTACTTGATGAGATATAGTTCTTCATAGATAAAGAATCCATATTTACTGCTCTGGAAGATATTGTGAGAAACAACAATATGAGACAGAAAACGTACCGTGCCGGATACGAAGAATCGTTTCCACCTTTTTTTATTTCCGGTGTAGCAGTCCTTTTATGGGAGATGATGTGAAATTTAGAATGGACCATAATCTTAAGTATGAGTTTGATATGAATAAACCTCTTGACAGAGGTCACCATGAGTCAACGGAAACAAAGTTACTGAAATTTATTATTTGGAAGATAAGTTTTGCAGAAAAGATATTCTTCTGCTAAAGAGTCTATACATTAAAACCTGAAGATAAATTTCCTTTCCTTTAGTCCTTTTTGTGAGCATCCTTAGTTCTTAATGTGTATATCCTTAGGAGTTAATGTGGTTGGGCTTTATGTAAAACTTCGTCCCGCAACTGCAGGCTGTCTGGTTTCTATCTGCAGGCTGTCTGTCCCGCAGTTGGAAACCGGACAGTCTGCAATTGGAAACCAAAGATTAAAATATGGCATAGTAACAAAAAGAATAAGGCAAAGTAATATTTAGCCTTAATCTCGTTGCTATTAGTCTGTGGCTGAGAGGATGTTCGCCACAAGCAATTGTTTTAGTTATTGCACTTTTCTCTCTTCGGTACTCTGCTTTTTGTAAATTGATGTTAAATAAGGAGTGGAATGTGCAGTATTTAGATTAATATTTCATTTACTCTTAAAAACAATGAAAAAATGGAGAGAGTGCGGTGTTACTCGATTCTTTTATCTAAATTTGCAAACTCTAATATTTATAGAACAATGAAAATGGCTAAGTTTAAAATCTGGATGGTTGCCCTGACCTTAATAATGGGTGTTTCGTTTACTTCTTGCATGGATAGTGACCCGACAGTGACGGATATAACATTAGGACAAGTGACAGAAATATTTCCAAGTACTGTTATTACTGCTCCTTATGGCATTAAATTTACTGCAGTAAATTCTTTAGTAGATAAGAATTTAACTTATGGTGATTATGTACAATTCCAATACTCATATAATTCAGATGAACAACAGGTAGATCAAAATACGAAGAATATTAATGTGACGATTCCTTATATCGAAGTTATAAAGACTGGAAATGTAATAGTAGGCAATAGTAAAGGAGAAGAAGAGGAAAATGCTACTATCCTTCAGATAGGATATGGTTCTCAAAATGCATCTCAGGCTCAGTTTATGTATTATGATAAGAACACTTTGGTTGTTCCTATATATTTCTTGGCAAAGAAAGAAAAAGATAGTCATTCTTGTTCTTTATACTGTAATGTCGAAGAAATCAAAGATACAGATACAGAGTTGAAATTCTATTTACGTCATTATTCTCAAGAGGAAGAAGTGGCAGAGCAAACAGGATATAATAGAATTTATAGGATAACAGAAGCTTTGTCTGCTTTTAAAGGTATAACGAAAAAACTTCCTACAAAAGTTACTATCTATGCAAATGAGACGACTGATTTCAAAACAGATGATTTAGATAAGGCTAAATCTGAGTTGACTCCTTATTCTGTAGAATACCCATATAAAGATTAATAATTGGATTATAAAGCATTATTCCATATAGCAATGTTACTGATTTCCTCTCCGGCCAAGGCCTGGGAGGAAATTCGTTTGGAGGAGGATAGGCGAAAAGTATTTACTGCTTTTGTCTATCCTATGATTGGTTTATGCGGATTGTCCGTCTTTATCGGCTCTTTGTTGGCGAAGGGTTGGGGCGGTCCCGAAAGTTTTCAATATGCCATGACGCAATGTTGCGCGGTGGCAGTATCCCTCTTTGGAGGGTATTTTCTGGCGGCGTATCTCATAAATGGGATGCGCGTTAAAATGTTTATGATGGACAGTGACATACCCTTGACGCAACAGTTTGCGGGCTATGCGCTGGTTGTTCTTTTCTTGCTCCAGATTATTATCGGCATATTGCCGGACTTTAATATCATCGGATTGCTGTTGCAGTTCTATATTGTGTATGTGGTGTGGGAGGGGGCTTCCACGTTGATGGAAGTAGAAGAAAAAGACCGGTTACGGTTTACAATCATTTCTTCCATCCTACTCATTGCCTGTCCTATGCTCATTCAGTTTATATTCAACAAGCTGACGATGGTGCTTAATTAACGTTTGAAATCATGAAACAAGCTCCTGTTAATATAAAAAATAAGCGCGCTACATTCGATTACGAATTGGTAGACACTTATACCGCGGGTATTGTGCTCACGGGTACGGAAATTAAATCGATCCGCATGGGTAAAGCAAGCCTTGTGGATACCTTCTGCTACTTTGCCAATGGCGAGCTGTGGGTGAAGAATATGCATATTTCTGAATATTTCTACGGTTCGTACAATAACCATTCAGCACGCAGGGAGCGTAAACTCTTACTTACCAAAAAAGAACTTGATAAACTGGCGCGTGGAGCGAAAGATCCCGGTTTTACAATGGTTCCTGTTCGTATGTTTATTAATGAAAAAGGACTTGCCAAAGTGGTGGTAGCCCTTGCCAAAGGTAAAAAGCAATACGACAAGCGCGAAGCGTTGAAAGAGAAAGATGACAAACGCGATATGGCGCGGATGTTTAAGAGATGATTGTTTAACGTGGTAATGTGATAACGTGATAATGTGATAGAGTAATATCACTTTACCACTTTATCACATTACCATTCTATCACTAAATACAAATGGTTTCTATTGAAAAGTTGGTGCGTGAGCGCATCCTTATTTTAGACGGTGCTATGGGCACCATGATACAACGGTACAACTTAACAGAGGAAGATTTCAGGGGAGAACGTTTTGCCGGTATCCCCGGGCAGATGAAAGGAAACAATGACCTGCTTTGTCTGACGCGCCCTGATGTGATACAGGATATACATCGTAAATATCTCATGGCAGGTGCCGATATCATTGAAACCAATACGTTTAGCTCTACCAGTGTCAGTATGGCCGATTATCATGTGCAGGAATATGTACGTGAGATGAATCTGGCTGCCGTTAGACTGGCACGTGAAGTAGCTGATGAATTTTCCACACCTGATAAACCACGTTTTGTAGCTGGTTCCATCGGACCTACCAATAAAACTTGTTCCATGAGTCCCGATGTGAATAATCCGGCTATGCGTGCGCTGACTTACGATGAACTTGCCGATGCCTATCGGGAACAGATGGAAGCCTTGCTGGAAGGTGGAGTGGATGCTCTGCTGATAGAAACCATCTTCGATACATTGAACGCCAAAGCAGCTATCTTTGCCGCCGAAAAGGCGATGGAGGCTACAGGTATTCAAGTTCCTGTTATGCTGTCCGTTACTGTATCTGATACAGGTGGACGCACTCTGTCGGGACAGACTTTGGAGGCTTTTCTTGCCTCCGTTCAGCATGCCAATATCTTTTCGGTAGGTTTGAACTGTTCCTTTGGTGCTCGTCAGTTGAAACCTTTCCTGGAACAGCTTGCTGCCCGTGCTCCTTATTATATCAGTGCATACCCCAACGCGGGATTGCCCAACAGCCTGGGGCAATACGACCAGACGCCTGCCGATATGGCGCATGAAGTGAAAGAATATATCCAAGAAGGGCTGATAAACATCATTGGCGGTTGCTGTGGTACGACCGATGCGTACATTGCCGAATATCCTGCCCTGATAGCCGGTGCTGCTCCCCATGTTCCTGCTCCGAAACCCGAAAGTCTTTGGCTTTCCGGCTTGGAATTGCTGGAGGTGACTCCTGAGAAGAACTTTATCAATGTGGGAGAACGCTGCAATGTGGCCGGTTCCCGCAAGTTCCTGCGTCTGGTTAATGAAAAGAAATACGATGAAGCCCTCAGCATTGCCCGTCAGCAAGTAGAAGACGGGGCGCAGATTATCGACGTAAATATGGACGACGGTCTGCTGGATGCACAGGCTGAAATGACTACTTTCCTCAATCTGATTGCTTCCGAGCCGGAGATTGCCCGTGTTCCTGTGATGATTGACTCTTCCAAATGGGATGTAATTGTTGCCGGATTGAAGTGTTTGCAAGGAAAGTCCATTGTGAATTCAATCTCTCTGAAAGAGGGAGAGGAAAAGTTTCTGGAACATGCCCGTACAATCAGGCAATATGGTGCAGCTACTGTAGTAATGGCTTTTGATGAAAAAGGACAGGCGGATACGTACGAACGTAAGATTGAAGTGTGTGCACGTGCTTATCAGCTTTTGGTTGAGAAAGTGGGATTCAATCCTCATGATATAATTTTTGACCCCAACGTCCTTGCTGTGGCTACGGGTATGGACGAACATAATAATTATGCTGTAGACTTCATCCGGGCTACCGGTTGGATACGTAAGAACTTGCCGGGTGCGCATGTCAGTGGTGGCGTCAGCAATTTGTCATTCTCTTTCCGTGGCAACAATTATATCCGTGAAGCCATGCATGCGGTGTTCCTTTATCATGCCATCCGTGAAGGAATGGACATGGGGATCGTAAATCCGGCTACGGCTGTGCTTTATACTGATATTCCTGCCGATATACTGGAACGCATAGAGGATGTGGTTTTAAACCGTCGTCCCGATGCTGCCGAGCGTCTGATAGAAACTGCTGAACAACTGAAAGCTGCTGCCGAACAACAGAAAGGTAATGCCACTGATAAACAAGTTGCCCCTCTTTCATGGCGTAATGGAACTAGTGTGGAAGAACGCTTGAAACATGCTTTGACGAAAGGAATTGGTGACTATCTGGAGGAAGACTTGGCAGAAGCCCTGAAGCTCTATCCGAAAGCAGTGGATATCATCGAAGGTCCCTTAATGGCAGGTATGAACTATGTAGGTGAGCTCTTTGGTGCCGGAAAAATGTTTTTGCCCCAGGTGGTGAAAACTGCTCGTACCATGAAGAAAGCCGTTGCCATTCTTCAGCCTGTAATTGAAGCGGAAAAACAGGAAGGCTCCGCTTCTGCCGGAAAAGTCCTGCTTGCCACGGTGAAAGGTGATGTGCATGATATAGGTAAGAATATTGTTTCCGTGGTCATGGCCTGCAATGGTTATGAGATCATAGACCTTGGTGTGATGGTACCTGCTGAAACGATTGTTCAGCGTGCCTTGGAAGAAAAGGTGGATATGATTGGACTTAGTGGTCTGATAACTCCATCATTGGAAGAAATGGTACACGTGGCTATGGAATTGGAAAAGGCAGGTGCCGATATTCCTTTATTAATAGGTGGCGCCACTACTTCCCGACTGCATACAGCATTGAAAATAGCTCCCGTCTATCATGCTCCTGTGGTTCATCTGAAAGATGCCTCGCAGAATGCAACGGTAGCCGCCCGCTTGATGAATCCGAAAGCCAAAGAAGAATTAAAAGAAAAATTAAGTTCAGAATATCAGCAGTTGCGTGAAAAGAACGCTGCGCAAGCACCAAAGACAGTTCCGTTGGAGGAAGCGCAGAAGAATAAGCTGAATTTATTTTAGCTTATTCACTTCTTTATCTTCTTCTTATATGTCTCATACCTCCCCATAATATCCCTCACAAAGTTATATGTCTCTATTCCACGGAAGTATCCGTTTTTGCAGACAGGGTCGGTGAAGTATTCTTCATTACTTTTTAATAAAATGAAGTTCTCTACATTATCTTTCCAGACATATTTGTTCTTTCCATATTTTTCAGCCAGTGCCATTGCATCCAGCACATGCCCGATACCCGAATTGTAGGAAGCAAGTACAAAGTTGAGCCGTTCCTCTCTCGGTACTGAAGAGAAGCTCTTACTGGTAGCATTGATATATTTTACGGCAGCTTTCACACTCTCTTCCGGGTTCTGTTCTTTTCCTTCAGGGATTCCCATGGCGCGCGCTGTGGCAGGCATCAGTTGCATTAGTCCTTTGGCTCCGGCCCATGAAACGGCTGTTGTATCAAAGTTGGACTCTGTATAGGCCAGAGAGGCAAGCAACCGCCAATCCCAGTCTATTTCCGAAGCATACTTTTTGAACAATTCGTCGAAGTGTGAAATCTTTCCCTCACGAAGAGAAAGGATAGAAGTGTGTGGAGTCGCTTTGCTGATCTCAAAATATCTTTTCATACTGGCAGTGTAGGCGGGAGAAGTCATATTCTCTTCATGCCATTTATTAGCGGCTGCTGCCAGTTCCGGACTATCCTTGCGCACCGCCCAGGAAGCCCTTTGGTCGAAACTGATGGATAATTTAATATTCAGATTGGGGTAATACGTTGTGTTAAGCTTGGCTACGTCATTATCAGCTACCGTATAAGGAATCTTTCCCTGGGATACTTGTGTGATGAGATCTTCTACTGAAATGCTGTCATTAGTCACTTTGTGGATATGGATGCCGCCACCGAGTTCTTTATCCAGATTTACCAAACGGTCGTAATATTTCCCGGGCTTTACATATACATCCTTGCCTATCAGTTCCGTTACATCCGTCAGCGGTTTTGTTTTCCCGCCTGCGCGTTGCACAATAACTTGGTGTGTGATTACTTCTTCACCGCAATAGATCAGACTGTCTTTTAATTCCTTCGTGATGGGGACATTATAGGCAATGATGTCTCCTTCGCCTGCCAGTAACTTGTTTATAAGTCCCTGTACATTCCTTGCCACCACTACGCGCAGTTTTACCCCGAGACTTTTGGCAAACTGTTCACTCAACTCGTACTGGAACCCCATTTCCTGGCCACGATAGTTGAAGTAAGAAGTAGAACTGTATAGCGTCAGTACAACGAGTTCACCGCTATCTTTTATCTGTTGCAAATCGCCCACAGCTTCATCGGGCATGGAACCATGCCGTTTATTTCCGCACCCCGACAAGCAGCACAGACATAGCAAGAATATTAAGATACTTCTATTCATTCAAATATATAAATAACTGAGACGCCTCAGTTGTTCATTTATCAGAGATGCTTCTTTATATACATCGTCAGAATATCGATTGCCACCTGATTGTTTCCCCCTTCGGGTATGATCAGGTCCGCATATCGTTTGCACGGTTCGATGAATTGCAGGTGCATAGGCTTCAAGATACGGGTATAACGTTCCATAACAGCTTCTGCCGTACGTCCGCGCTCCACTACATCCCGTTGTATGACACGAATCAGACGTTCGTCCGGATCAGCATCCACAAAGATCTTAAGGTCCATCATGCTACGCAGTTTCTTGTCGCACAGGGCAAGAATCCCTTCAATAATCACTACTTCCCGCGGTTCGATATGAATCGTTTCGGGCTCTCGTGTACAGGTAAGATACGAGTAGGTAGGTTGTTCAATGCTTTTCCCTTCACGCAGCATGGCTACGTGTTTGGATAAAAGCCCCCAATCGAAGGCATCCGGGTGGTCAAAGTTGATGTTCTGTCGTTCTTCTACAGGTACATGGCTACTGTCCTTATAGTAAGAGTCTTGCGGTAACAGTACCACTTCACCTGCCGGCAGGCTTTCAATGATTTTACGTACGACGGTGGTTTTTCCCGAGCCAGTTCCGCCTGCAATTCCTATTATTAACATCCGTTTAAGTGTATATTTAAAACAAAACGAGTATTTTTGCGGTTAATATTAATCGCTTCGGTTGACAAATATATAGATAAATCATTAAAATTGCAAAGTTATGGTCAAACACATTGTATTATTTAAATTAAAAGACGAAGTTCCGGCTGACAAAAAGCTGACAGCAATGAAAGAATTCAAGGCCGCTATCGAGGCTTTGCCAGCTAAAATATCTGTTATACGTAAGATAGAAGTTGGACTCAATATGAATCCCGGTGAAACTTGGAGCATTGCCCTCTACAGCGAATTTGATACGTTGGACGACGTGAAATTCTATGCTACTCATCCTGAGCATGTGGCAGCAGGCAAGCTGATTGCTGATGTAAAGGAGAATCGCGCTTGTGTTGACTACGAAACAATTGACAGTTGACAATTCGTAATTTGTAATTCGTAACTCGTAATTAAAATCATTGTATGAAGAAAATATTATCCATTTGTCTGTTGCTGATTGCTGTCGTGGCACAAGCGCAGATACAGGAGCCCGTCAAGTTTAAGTCGGAACTGAAGACGCTTGCAGCAGGAGAGGCGGAAATTGTATTTACCGCTACTATCGATAAGGGTTGGCATGTATATTCTACCGACCTGGGCGACGGTGGTCCTATCTCGGCTACCTTCAATGTAGAGAAGATATCCGGTGCTACAGTTGTAGGAAAGTTGCAGCCGAAAGGAAAAGAAATAGCTTCTTATGATAAGTTGTTCGAGATGAACGTACGCTATTTTGAGTCCACGGCACAATTTGTTCAGAAACTAAAGCTCACAGGAGGGGATTATAAGATAGAAGGTTTTCTGGAATACGGTGCTTGTAATGATGAAAACTGTTTGCCTCCTACGCAGGTAGAGTTTAATTTCTCAGGTAAGGCAGAAGCCGCTAAAGGTACAGCAGCTGCAACTCCGGCTGAAAAGGTAACAGCTCCGGCAGAGGAAACGAAACCGGAAACTCAGCCTGTTTCCCAAACTGAAACATCTGCTGATACAGCTTCCACCGGTATAATAGGTGGTGCAGATGGTCCGACGGATATAAATGTGGCGGGCAACATTGATTTGTGGAAACCTGTCATCAATGATCTGCAATCATACGGTGAGACCACTTCACAGGAAGATATGTCATGGTTCTATATCTTTATCACCGGTTTTCTCGGTGGACTGCTGGCATTGTTTACTCCTTGTGTGTGGCCTATTATCCCTATGACGGTAAGTTTCTTTCTGAAACGTTCCAAAGATAAAAAGAAAGGTATTCGTGATGCCTGGACGTATGGCGCTTCCATTGTGGTGATTTACGTAACTTTAGGTTTGGCCATTACGTTGATCTTCGGTGCCAGTGCATTGAATGCACTTTCCACGAATGCCGTGTTCAATATCCTTTTCTGTCTGATGCTGGTTGTGTTTGCAGCTTCTTTCTTCGGAGCTTTCGAACTGACGCTGCCCTCTAAATGGAGCAACGCAGTAGATAGTAAGGCAGAAGCAACAAGCGGTTTGCTCAGTATCTTCCTGATGGCATTTACGCTTTCACTGGTGTCTTTCTCTTGTACAGGTCCTATTATCGGTTTCTTGCTGGTACAGGTATCTACAACGGGTAGTGTGGTAGCTCCGGCTATCGGTATGCTCGGGTTTGCTATTGCTTTGGCATTGCCGTTCACATTGTTCGCCCTGTTCCCGTCCTGGCTGAAGTCTATGCCGAAATCAGGCGGTTGGATGAATGTCATTAAGGTTACTCTCGGTTTCCTGGAACTGGCTTTCGCTCTGAAGTTCCTTTCTGTAGCCGACCTGGCTTATGGCTGGCGCATCCTCGACCGCGAAACGTTCCTGGCATTGTGGATTGTTCTGTTTGCTTTACTGGGCTTCTACCTGTTGGGCAAGATCAAGTTCCCACACGATGATGACGATACGAAAGTGGGAGTGGGCCGCTTCTTTATGGCACTTTTCTCGCTGGCATTTGCCGTGTATATGGTTCCCGGTTTGTGGGGTGCTCCGTTGAAGGCAGTCAGTGCTTTTGCACCGCCTATGCAGACTCAGGACTTCAACCTCTATAATAATGAAGTGCATGCCAAGTTCGATGATTACGATCTGGGTATGGAATATGCCCGTCAGCATGGCAAACCTGTAATGCTCGACTTCACCGGTTATGGCTGTGTAAACTGCCGTAAGATGGAGCTTGCCGTATGGACAGACTCTAAGGTAAGTGATATTATCAACAACGACTACGTACTTATTACACTTTATGTAGATAATAAAACCCCGTTGACCTCACCTGTTAAAGTGACAGAAAACGGACGGGAGCGTACATTGCGTACAGTGGGCGATAAGTGGAGTTATCTCCAACGCGTTAAATTCGGTGCCAATGCACAGCCCTTCTATGTGCTGATAGATAATGAAGGTCGCCCTTTGAATAAATCTTATTCGTATGACGAGGACATTCCTAAGTATATCGAGTTCTTGCAAACAGGATTGGAAAACTATAAGAAAGGAAAATAAACGAACGAATGCCCGGCTGATATATGCGACCGGGCATTTTTCATTAATCAATAACTTTATGAGACATATTGTAGACATCGAGACCTGGGAGCGCCGGGACAATTACAATTTCTTCCGGGGCTTTGTAAATTCCTGGTATTCCATTACCACAGAGATTGATTGTACCGAAGCCAGTGCCGCAGCGAGAGCTTCGGGTCATTCCTTTTTTCTCTATTATCTGTATGCCGTAGTGCGTTCGGCGAATGAAGTTCCGGAACTTCGTTATCGTACCGACAAGAACGGACAAGTTATTTTTCATGATGAAGTGGATATCATTTCTCCGATAGCTGTTCCCGGAAAGACTTTTTATACGGTTCGGATTCCTTACCACGAAGATTTCAAACGCTTTTATGCCGAAGCGTATGAGTTGATAACCAATATCCCCGAAGATGGCAATCCTTATGGTGCCGAAGAGGAGTTGGCAAAACAGGGAGATTATGATGTAGTGCATTTAAGCGCTGTCCCCAAGATGTATTTCACTGCTACTACTTATACGCTGGCCGAAGCCGGTAATGGTTGCAGTTACCCTTTGATGACTTCCGGTAAAGCGGTAACCCGTGAGGGACGTCTGGTATTTCCTTTATCCATTTATGTAAATCATGCCTTTGTAGATGGTTCGCATCTGGCATCATTCTTTCAAAAGATAGAAGAACACCTGAAACGGATTTCTTGATTATCAGAGTGGGAGGCTGAGACTTATAATAAGTTGGTTGCTTTTAAGTCAGAGCTAAGAATAAAGGGCTGAAACCTAAATTTTCAGTCCTTTATTTTTAGCTCTGATGCTTGTGAATTTATAATCAGATATGTCTTCTCTACTTTTTATGGCTCACCCGTAAAAGTATGTGGAGTTGTACCTGCTACATTTACCCGTTGGTGTTTTTGAGTTTTGAGAATTAAACTCAGCTATTTATTTCATTCAAGTTTCGCACCTTCATGTTTCTTTCGCAGACCAAGGTTTCGGGAGAAAAGCGATTTTTAAACTTACAGTTCTTTCAGCTCTCATCAACTGTCCTGTTCATCGGCTTTTGGGCTGAAAGTATCTCCTGAAAGAAATAAAGGGCGGATCACACATCCTTACCACACATCTATATCTCCGACGTCTCCCATCTATATATCCCATACAGTGAAACACGTGAACTTTCCGCCACAAAAGTTTCTAATGGAATAGCACTTATTAAGCGGAATCTCGTACTTGCAGTATCGGCTGTTAGTAGAAGAGTCATTCATCATCTCGCTTAATGTAGTTGTACTCACCAGGAGTAACGGGCATTTCATCATACAATTCAAAATAAACGTTAGCTTGTACTTCGCTGTTTAAATAGCTAACTTCCAAGTTGACTTTACTTTGAACTGTTTCGTAGCCGAATTCGTTGAATTATTTGTCGTCTTCTTTGGGACCCTGATAAACATCTTTATCGGTACAGCTATTCTAATAGTCTTTTTCTCATAAAACGTAGTATTGGCATGAATATGGTGTAAAATATTAAATATCAGGGAATGAAATAGTTTTGTCAGATATATTTCAGCTTATTCCCTGATTTGGACTGACATTATTGTGGAAATGACTTTCATATTACAGAATTATTACAGAATTTATCTTTAGCTTTGTGAACTCAAAAGATAAATGAAAACAGTTAAGAATAATATGCTGAAAAGACGCTTTTTATTATTGAGATTTACTTCTCTGTTGATAGTGTTATTCGTCGTTTGCCTATTCCCTTTGAAGGCACAGGACAGTGATTTTGTGACCTGGAATAAGATGAAAGCCAGATATGATGTATCACCTAAGGTTGAACTTTACGGAGATGTGGAGATGCGTACCCGTGATGCATTGGATGAGATAGATCGTTGGGGATTTGGTGTAGGCGCTTCTGTTCGTCTTCTTTCATTTCTAAAAGCTGAAGGCGGTTACGAATTTCACTACCGCAATCGTGGTGAAGATATCTGGAAATCCCGGCACCGTTATCATGCAGGAGTCTCGGCTACTCTCAAAAAACGACAATGGACATTTACTTTGCGCGAACGTTTCCAGCATACTTTTGATGGTCGTGATTCAGATGAATTCCGTCTTCGCACTCGCTTGAAGGCAGCGTACAAGATAACTACATGGTCGCCGTATGTTTCTTTAGAGCAATACCACGGTTTGGGTAAGGATGAATGGTTCCATGCCACCCGTTTCCGTGCCCGGGGCGGTGTGGAAGCAAGCTTGTCTTCACGCTGGATGGCTGATGTGTTCTATTGTTATCAGCACGAAAGTGATTTGGACAGGCATGTTTTGGGATGGGAACTGATTTATAGATTCTAAATGGCTTAATATACGGCATCTAATGGTATTGCCGATATTGGCAAGAAGTGGATGCTTTCTCTTCTTGGATAAAAAATATCCTCCTTTATTTTTTGCTTTCCTAAATTTTACATACGTTTGTAACATCAGATCCATACCTTTGTGCCTGAAACTTAAAAACGCTATATGTACGCAACGGATATTCTTAATGATGAACGTGCACTTGTTCTCCGTCTGATAGGAGGGGATGAGGATGCTTTTTGCGAGCTTTATGCAGCCTACAAGAATCGTCTGATATATTTTGCCATGCGCTTTTTGAAGTCACGTGAGTATGCTGAGGATGTTTTTCAGGATGCGTTTACGGTGGTTTGGCAAAGCCGTCGTTTTATCGACCCTGATGCTTCTTTCTCTTCTTATTTATATACGATTATCCGTAACCGTCTTCTGAATCAATTGCGTGATGCTGCCAATGAGGAGAAACTCAAGGAAAGTATTCTTTCACAAGCACTGGACTACACAGATGATACTAAGCGTGAAGTCATGCTGAATGATTTGAAATTTATCATTTCCCGTGCTTTGGAGCAACTGACTCCCCGCCAGCGCGAAATTTTTGAAATGAGCCGGGAAGCTCAACTCTCACACAAAGAAATCGCAGGAGAACTGGGTATATCTGTCAATACTGTCCAGGAACACATATCTTCTTCTCTGAAAATTATCCGTACTTACCTTATCAAGTATTCCGGTAGCGAATATACCGATATCATTTTGTTGCTTACCTGCTTAGGCATGCAATAATTAATCTGTAAATCAATGCTATCAATACCCTGTCGACAAGGAGTTAAGAGTTTGTCAACAAGAAGTTAGGAGTTTGTTGACAAACTCTTAACTTCTTGTAAATTGCTGATTACCAATATCCTTTTCTAATACTATAATCGATATGCTATAAAAAATGTTAATCATACCCTAGATGTTTCTTTGTCCCGTGTATTACTAACATAAACACTACTTATGAAAGATATTAAAAAAGATATTTCACTGTTTCGTCGCTATTTAGATGATTTGTATACTACGGCAGACGCCCGCAAGTTGCTGGACGAACTGCATACTTCGGAGTCTCGTGATATACTTGATGATTTGACTGCTGAAGTTTGGGAGGAATCCTCCAGCCAACAAACATTTACCGATCTGGAACGTGAGAAATATAAGAAAGAAGCTGCCCAACTCCTGAAACGCATTGAACATAAGAAGCGTACCTGGTTCCGCCGGATAACAGTGGCGGCAGCAGGTGTGGCGGCAGTTCTCTGCATAACGCTTGGTAGTATTCGCTATCTGGCGTATCTTGAAGATCAGGATGCGACTTATCTGGAAGCCTTCACCCGCTATGGAGAAAAGAAACAATTGCTCTTGCCCGACGGTACGCAATTGCAATTGAACTCTTGCTCTTATGTCCGCTATCCGAATCGTTTCAATGGAGATTTGCGTAAAGTGGAGTTGGAAGGAGAAGGATATTTCAAGGTTGCCAGAAACGAGAAACAGCCATTCGTTGTGGGCACTTCCCGACTGGATGTTTGTGTGCTGGGTACTCAATTTAATGTGAAATCCTATAAAGAAGACGAACTGGTTTCGGTCAGTGTGGAGAGTGGCAAGGTGCAGGTTAATCTGCCTGAGGCTATGATGCGTTTGGAAGCACAGGAGCAGGTCATAATTAATACAGTGTCCGGTGAGTACAGTAAACGGAAGGAAGCGCGTGAAGTGGCTGTTTGGCGTAAGGGAGAACTTCGTTTCCAGAGTGCTCCGATACGTGATGTGGCGAAGGAACTGGAACGCATGTATGGTTGTCAGATAAGTTTCTCCCCCGGAGTGGACACTACGTTGCAGATTTCCGGTGAACACGGCAATCATAGTCTTGACGATGTGTTAGAATCTATCCGCTTTATCAGTGGTGGTAAGTTGAAATACAGGAAAGACGGGATGAAGATTACATTCTATAAATAGATACCTATTGTTTAACCCTCATAAATAGAAATTACATGAAAGCACCTACTTAGCTCATTCAAAAAAATAGGAACACTCCACAGGAATGTCCCTATACGGCAGACCGGACGAATATTCATTCGTTTTCGACCCGTATGAATAAAGTATCCGGATAACCTTTGTTTTAATAAATCAAGTCTAATTACTAAAACACACAAATGTATGAATAATCTTTTTACCCATAAAGGGAAATCAGGAAATTGCATTCTGTTTTTAGCTTTTTTACTATTTTCAGGTTTGTTTGCTTCTCCGGTGTCGGCACAATCGCTGAAAGAGAATGATATCACACTGAAGGTACAAAGTGAAACTGTAGAGAATGTTTTCAACCAACTCAGTAAGATTAGCAATTTAAAGTTTTTCTACGATCAACAGGTAGTGAATGATGCGCCTCGTGTGACGTTGGATGTTAAGAAAGCTACACTGAAAGCTGTGCTGGCAGAAATTACCGCACAAACAAAACTTCATTTCAATAGGAATAATAATACGATAGCAGTGAGTATGGTTGCTGCGAATTCTGATAGTGATGCTTCCCGGAAAATAACTCTTGCCGGGGTGATTGTTGACGAGAAAGGCGAGGCTGTCATTGGTGCGAGTGTTGCAGTGCAGGGAACTACTCTGGGCACTATTACTAATGTAGATGGTGAGTATACATTGGCGGATGTTCCGGATAATTCAAAAATAACCATCTCTTTCATTGGTTATCAGTCAATGGCATTCTTGGCTAAAGATAAGGCATTAACTAAAGTCATTTTGCAAGAAGACAATGAAATGTTGGATGAGGTTGTTGTTATAGGTTATGGAACAACAACTGTGAAAAGTGCTACCGGATCTATTTCTTCTGTAAAAGCTAATGATTTACAAAGTTATCCATCTACGAATTTTGCATCTGCACTTTCCGGAAAAATGGCAGGTGTACAAGTCTCATTACCATCTGGTGCGCCGGGGGGGAGCCCTGTTATCAATGTACGTGGTATCGGAACTTTGACAGCCGGAAGTAAGCCTTTAATTGTAGTAGACGGTTTTCCATTAACAGAAGGTTCGGATATTAATAGTATCAATATGAGTGCAATACAGTCTATTGAAGTTTTGAAGGATGCCGCTTCTACAGCTATCTATGGTTCAAGAGGTGCAAACGGTATCATAATGATTACTACTAAAAGTGGCAAGACCAGTAAACCTAATGTTGCTCTTTCAGCTACTTTCAGTTTACAACAACGATATGATAAATTGGAACTTGTAGATGCTTATGATATGGCTCAGTATATGCTTGAAGCACGTAATACCGGATATGTGAATAAGAATCCCTCTATCCGTAAAGAAACTGATGATACTGCTGTCAGGAAGGCTAATGGAGCTTCTAAGCGTGAATTGATTCCTGATTATCTTTATCCATATTTGAATGGAGAGAAAGGCCTGACAAATACTAATTGGCTGGATGAAGTATTTCAATTGGCACCTATGCAGGATTACAATATATCTGTCAGTGGTGGTTCTGAAAAAGCATTTTATTCATTGTCAGCGGGATACATGAAACAGGAAGGGATTGTCGTTGGTACTGATTTTGATAAATTCTCTGCTAATGTTAACCTAAAGTTGATGCCAACTAATACTATAACTTTAGGGTTTTCCTTTTCTCCAAGCTATTCTAAGAAAAACACCTTTGATGAAGATGCTTTGAGTAGTAATTTTCTTAATATAGCTACTGGCATTTATCCTTTTTTTGCTCCGTACAATGAAGATGGAACATTGTCAATATCAGAGCAGATTAAGGCAAATACCAGTACGGATGGAGCATTATATGAGAATCCTGTTGCCATTTCTAAAAAGGTGCAACGTAAAACAGATAGGCTCAGACTTTTGGGCAATATGTATGCTGAAGTCAAGTTGTTCAAAGATTTCAAGTTCAAAACAAATGTAGGTGCCGATTATGATGCATCAATTTATAAATTCTATACCCCTTCGGATATTGGAAAATATCGCGCGGCGGCTCCTCAACCGATTAGTGCCTCTCAAAGTAATACCAATAGAAAGAATTATTTGATTGAGAATACATTGACCTACAATAAATTGATAAAAGAACATTCTATACAGGTTCTATTGGGACAATCTTATCAAAGAGAAGATCAGGAATTACTGAAAGTCACTGCTACAGGCTTTGGCGATAGTTCCATAAAAAATATAGCTGGCGGAAGTTCTTTTAAGGTAGAACCTTCACAATATTCCTGGGCTATGATTTCATATTTTGCACGTTTGAATTATAGCTGGCAGGATAGATACATATTTAGTGCTTCTATGCGAAGAGACGGTTCATCTCGATTCGGTGATAATACAAAATGGGGGATGTTTCCGGCTTTATCGGCTGCTTGGCTGATTTCGAATGAAAAGTTTATGAATAGTTGTTCAGCAATTGATTATGCAAAATTGAGAGTTAGTTGGGGTAAATCCGGTAACAATCAGATTGCAAATTATGGTGCCCAGGCATTGATGTCGGATAATGATTATTTATTTGGCGGCACTTTGGCATCTGGTACAGTCATAAATGCATCTCCCAATCCCGATTTGTCTTGGGAAATGACATCAACCTGGAATATTGGTTTGGATGTTACCTTATTCAAATATTTAGGTATTAGTGCAGACTTTTATTTGGCGAATACCAATGACTTGTTATTGAGTGTGCCTGTACCTCATCAATCTGGATATACTACTTCTTTGCAGAATATTGGTAAAGTAAGAAATACTGGTTTTGAGATACGTTTTTCTACGGCAAAAGATGTTAATATGGGATCTATTTCATGGAACTCATCATTAAATCTATCTACAAATAAAAATAAAGTCTTGGCACTTGCACCCGGACAAACCCAGATAATCGGCAGCAAAGGCTTTTCAATAACAGAAGTAGGAAAATCCATATCTGAATTGTATGGATATGAAATCATTGGAATTTATAAGTCTGACGAAGATTTCAAGAAATACCCTGCTATGGCAGGAACACAAATAGGTGATTATATTATCAAGAATCAAAATGATGATAACGTTATTAATACAAAAGATAAGAAAAGTTTTGGTTCTCCACTTCCTAAAGTTGTGCTTGGCTGGAATAACACATTCCGTTATAAGAGTTTTGAATTGACATTGGATTTATATAGTGAATTAGGTAAGAAATTATATAGTACAGCATTGGCTACGTATATGGATACCGGAGAAGGTTTTGCGGTCACAACGAAAGAATATTTTAATAATCGCTATCATCCGGTTAATAATCCTAATGGAACTTATGCGACTCCTAATATGGGAAATTTCTCCAGTGCACGTAAAGAAGCACGTATTTCAAATAAGTTCTTCTACAACGCTTCGAACTTTAATATTCGTAGTCTGAAATTTTCTTATGAGTTACCTTCTTCCTTTATTAACCGCTTAGGACTCCAGAGAACTCAGGTTTATTTCTTGGCGAACAATTTATTACTGTTGACTCCGTATAAAGGAATGAGTTTGAATGGAAATTCTACAGATGCATTGAATCAAGGACTGGAGAGTTATAACTATCCTGTACCTCGTACTTTCTCTTTGGGATTGAATATAAACTTTTAATGTAAAATGAATATGAAAGCACTAAGAATATATAGTATAGCATTGGGAATAGCGGCAATTCTGTTTGCTGGATGTTCCGGAAGTCTTCTTGATTTGACACCTGAAATGCAGAATGTATTGAATAATTATTATAAAGATGCTGAGCAGCTAAGAAAAGGAGTAAATTCTGCATACGGGATATTGCAAGCTGAAGGTGTGTATGAATTGGCAAATTTAGTTTTGGGCGAACTTCCGTCTGATAACACATGGGATGAAGTTCCGGCTAATGATAACGGTAATTATGGACAGTTGGATTTATTCTCGATGACTTCGGCCAATACCATAATTGATAAAGCTTGGAGCCATCATTATAAAGGTATTCAGCAATGTAATGTGGTCTTGAACCGTGTTGATGGTATTGCTGATATGGCTGAGACTGAAAAGACGAATATTAAAGGTGAAATGCGTTTTTTGCGTGGATTGATGTACTTTAATTTAGTTCGTATTTTTGGCGATGTTCAGTTGGTGGTGAAAGAAACAACCAATCCTAATGATTTCTTTGGTCAGGTGAGGACTCCTAAAGAAGAAGTGTACAAACAGATTGTGCAAGATTTGACTGAAGCATATGCAATGCTTCCTGATTCACCTACTGAAAAAGGGAGAGTTGCTAAAGGTGCTGCTGCGGCGTTGCTGGGTAAAGTTTATCTAACTCTAAAGGATTATGATAACAGTTTGAAATATTTGCAGGAAGTGGAAAAGTTTGGATATGCTTTGTTAGACGAACCTGCTGATATATTTGACGTGAATAATGAAGGGAACAAAGAGGTTATTTTCGATGTCCAATTTGAATCGGGCGTGAATGGTAATTCGGAAGGTAGCCGTGCATTCCAGAAGTTCAGTCCTTCAGGCACTGTCAGTGGTGCTGTAGGTCACAACTTGCCTACAAAAGAAGTTTATGGGTTGTTTGCAGATAATGATAAGCGTAAATCAGCTTATTTTATTGTTACTAAAAATGGAGTTATAGGAACAGGAAAGTTGAAGCAAACTTCTGTTACTGTTGCTGATGGCGGTAGCAATATCATTGTATTGCGTTATGCTGATATTCTCCTGATGCTTGCTGAATGCTATGCGGAAAAGAACAATATGCCAAAATCAAACGAATATCTGAACTATATCAAGAAACGTGCAGGTATTGATGAAGTATCATTAGGAGACGCTACGTTGATAAAAGAGGAAATCGCACTTGAAAGACGTAAAGAATTGGTTAATGAAGGTCATCGTTGGTTCGATTTGGTAAGAACAGGTAAAGCTGTTGAGGTGATGAATGCATATTTTGTAAGAACTCCCGGATATAATGGCATAACAATAAGTGAATTAAACTATGTACAGCCTATTCCTCAGGGACAAATTGACACGGACTCTGCGACAAAACAGAATGAAGGGTATAATTAATTTATGAACTGAAAAAATTACAATTATAAGGTGGTTTGTCAAAATAGGACAAACCACCTAAATACTCGCAATCTACTAAGGAATCTTATTTGTTGAACTTAAAAAGTATTATTATGAAAAAACTATTATTGCTACTTTTGTTTTTGGGGGGAGTAGGTTTGCAGTTCTGCTATTCCCAATCACAACCTCTTCCTATTGAAAAACTAATTGATATTTTTAATAATCCTGCTAATTATCCGAATTATATTATGATATCTGCTCATAGGGGATATTGGAAGGATTATCCGGAAAATTCTCTTCCAGCTATACAAGCTGCAATAGACTTGGGAGCAGATATGGTAGAGTTCGATATTACGAAATCAGATGATGATGTTCTTTATTTATTACACGATTACGGTTTAGATCGCCTTACTACAGGACATGGGATTGTTAGGAAAGGTGAAGGAGCAACCTTTGAGTATTATAAATCTTGGGATGAACTTAAGAATTTGAAACTAAAGGAAGTTACAGGTGAGGTTAGTGAATATAAACTGGCAACTTTACGTGAGGCTCTTTTGAAATGTAAAAATAAAGCTTTAGTAAGTATTGATAAAGCTGAGAACGTTATTCCTCAAATGTATTATTTAGTGAAGGAACTTGGAATGGTGAATCAAGTAACATTTAAAACTAAAATACAGTTTTTCCCTACTCCGGAATCTATTAAAAATTTAGTAGCGAATAAAGAGGATAAAGAACAATTGGTAAAAATGTTCACTCCCACTGTTTATTCGGAATTATTAGATAAAGATCCTGATTTGATTAATAAAATGAAAGCATTTATAAATGCGGGATGCGAGGGCTTTGAAATGATTTATTTTCAAGATTCAGATCCAATGTTAACGCGTCAGGTTACTGTTGAGGGTAGAACTTATACTAATATTTTGAACTGGTTGAGAGCTAAAAACACGCGTGTTATTCAATTTCCAATGTGGCCGGAGACCGAGAAGGGATGTTGGGTTCCTAGAAAATTTAAATATAGTATCATTAATTTGAAAGGAACAGATCGTCGATGTGATTGGGATTGGTTATTAAAGACAGCTCATGCACCGGATGTTGTTATTTCCGACCGTTTGGAAGTTCTTTTTGACTATTTAAAGATTATAGGAAAACGCTCATTATAAATAAAGCATTATGAAAACTAAATTCAACAAGAATAGGAATATGATAATATTTGCTATTTGTTTGTTATTTGTGTGTATTGGGAAAGTTACTTCACAGGTAATTGTACTCCCACCTAGTATTCATTTAGCTTTTGATACAAGTAATCCTGCTTATGAAACAATTTCTGGTAACTCCGGGACATTGACCGGAACATTTTCTATGTCAAAGGACCGATTTGGAAATGAGGCGAGAAGTGTATGGTTTCTTCAACAGGGATCGGGAATACGATTGGCGGGTTTTAATATAAATACTGTTCATACAGTCTCTGTGTGGTATTATAATACTCATCCTTTTGTAATTCCTTCAGGACCGGATCCTTTTGAACCTACTGATGTCAATACAGAATTTTATAACTGGACTGATAGGCAGAATCGTGTTTTGAAGGGATTAGGACGCAAAAGGGCAACTATAGGATTCAATAGATTTATTCCAAAGCCAGGTGGGGAAACAGTTCCTTGGTATTTATGGGCGTATAAACCAGCTCAGTTTGATCAAGTTGGTTGGTATCATATTTTTGTTGTTCATGGTATGTATTATACAAGATTAGTGATGTATAAACCGGATTCTACAAAAGCTTATTCTTATATCTGGATGGGAGATCAAGGTTTTCCAACTAATAAGTACTTATATGTAGGTGGATTTGATAATTATTATCCGGTAAATGGTGCTTTGGATGACTTTAAAGTGTATAATGCTGAATTTACAGATGCTCAGATTGATTTTTAACATACGGCTGAATATCCTAAAGATACTTATGTGAGAATACTAAATAAAAATTCCGGAAAATGTGCATTAGTTAATAATGCCGAATTAGGCAACCTATCGCTTATAGTTCAGGGCTCTACAGGAATAGGTAATGATGAATGGAAATTATCTTTTTCTGGAGCTAATGAGTGTAAGATACAAAATCTTCATTCTGGAAGATTTATAGTTGTTAAAGATGCGTCTACAGAAGTTGGAGCGGATATTGTACAGTATGATGAGAAAGGCACTGATAATGAATTTTGGATTTTGGATTATTCGGATGATGATACGAAATATTTTAGGTTGAAAAACAGGAAGAGTGGAAAGTATTTAGGAGTTTTCCAAAATTCAAAATTGGATAATTATAAATTAGTCCAAGTGAATGGTGAAGAAAATAGCGTATATTGGACTTTTTTGCAATCCTATCCTAATGAAAAGTCAATGTTGGAAACAGGTATATATCGTGTAAAAAATAAAAAAAGTGGATTATATTTGACGATTCTGAATAGAAGTTCTGAAACTGGTGCGCCTCTTGTTCAGCATAGCAGATTTGACTCGGACGATAGTAACGTCGGAGCCGATACTTGGTTTCTAGAACCTGCTAAGAATGATCGGAATGCATATAGCCTTCAGAATCCGATTTCAGGATATTATATGTCGAGTGGTTTGTATGAGATTGACGGTTCAGATATTTGGCAGAGACTAGCTTGGTATTCTGGGGAAAATGACTGGCAATTTATTTCTACTGGAGTACCGGGTGAATATCGTCTGAGGAATGCAGCAAGCTATTATTATGCAGTTGTAAAGAATGCCTCAACTAAAGAGGATGCCCATGTCATAAAATATCATTCTGGTTCTGGTGACAATGAAATTTGGACTCTTGAAAGAGTCTATTATTCAGACCCACCATTATCTCAAAGTAATTATACGGTGAGAAATCTTAATAGTCTTAAATTGATGGTTGTGAAAGATGCATCAACTGCAGACAATGCTAAAGTTGTTCAATATAGTACGGGAACGAAAAATTCAGAATGGGAAATATTGCCTGCGCCATTTGGATTAGTACAATTGAGAAATAAAAATAGTCAAAAGTATCTTGTTGTAAAGAATGCAAGTTTGGAATTAGGTGAAGAACTTGTTCAGCATGAAGCAAGTTCTTTCAATAGTTATTGGAAAATTGCGAAAGAATTTTACACAGATTCTGGTGTTAAAGATGTTGTTTATACATTAAAGAATTTGCGCTCAGGGTTATATGCGGTGGTGAAAGATGCCTCTACTATTGATGGTGCTTCTGTAATACAATATGATAGTGGTGAAAAAAACATGTTGTGGTTTTTTTCTGATCAATTATCTGGACCATCACACCGAACTTCGGATTTAAAGCAAACGCGGATAGCAGCGGACTTAAACCAACCAGCAGTTATGGTGGATTGCAAAAACGATATAATTTTGTTAGATTATCCTTTTGAGTCTTCTACAGAATTAATTGTGAGGATCATGGACTTAACGGGTGAGTTAGTATATGAAGGTAAAAGAAATGCGGATGGTGGCAATAATGTCGTAACAATCAGTCAATTTAATAGTGCGTTGAATGCTAATCAATTTTATGTGGTATCTATACACTCCACGGATGGAAAGGTCAATTGCTCCGTTAAAACAATAATGAGTAAATAATATATAAAAACAAAAAGAATAAACCATGAAAAAAAGTATCTTATTTTTTATTACAATTTTATGTTGTGTCCTGGGGAGTGCACAGGTTCAACTCCCAAAGTGGGAAAAAGGTTATCTGGATATTCACCATATTAATATAGGTCGTGGAAGTTGTGCTTTTTTGATTCTTCCGGACGGGACAAATATGATGATTGATGCCGGTGATTTTGATAATGAATCATTTGATGCAAAGTATGCTCCGATGTTTGCTCCGCAGGTATTTCCTAACAGTAGTTATACCGCAGGTTCTTCTATTGTAAACTATGTTACTAATCTTTTGGGAAAAGAAAAACCGGAAATAGATTATTTTCTTCTGACTCATTTCCACTCCGACCATTACGGTAGTGTGCGTGACGCTTCCGGTACTTCTGAAAACGGATATCGATTGACCGGGCTGACAGAACTCGGTGATGTGGTTCCCATAAAGACTTACGTAGATAGAGATTATCCGGATTATAACTTTCCGATTGATTTGCGGACAAATGAGTCTGGAAATGGGGGTGTTGAACCACTGACATTTCAGAACTTACTGAAATTTTTAGATTACCAGAAAGAACATAATGGAATGAAACTGGAAAAGTTTGATATCGGTTCAAACAAGCAATTTGTGCTGAAAAAAGACCCGAAATCTTATCCCGGCTTTGAAATCAGGAATATAAAGTCTAACAATCTGTTATGGACGGGTAAAGGTAAAAATACAACACCTTTGTTTACAGTGGAAGAGTTGTTGGCTAAGAATGGGAAGTTTAATGATAATCAGATGTCAACAGCCCTTGTTGTTACTTACGGTAAATTTAAGTATTATGCCGGTGGAGATAATTCCGGTTTGGTAGATCAGGATCATGCGGAATGGTATGATATTGAAACCCCGATGGCACCGATAGTAGGAAAAGTTTCGGCAATGTCGCTAAACCATCATAGCAACCGGGATGCTACCAATCGGAATTTTCTGGACGTTCTCGATCCTAAGGTTGTGGTGGCTCAATCGTGGAGTACGGATCATCCGGGGTCCGAAGTTGGTCAACGGTTATTGTCGGCAAATGTCGGTACTCAAAAAAGAGATATTTTTATGACCTATTATCATGAAGAGACGAGTATAGGTATTGGTCCCTGGTTCTCTCGGGGTGTAAAAGCGAAGGAAGGGCATATTGTGATCAGAGTATACCCTGACGGGAAATATGAAGTATATGTATTGGATGCAAGGAAGTCAAATCTAACTGTGCAGAAAAAGTTTGGTCCTTATGTTAGTGAATAATCTGTTGAAATGAAAACAATGAAACGTTTTATTTTATTGACCATTCTTTGTTGTCTGGCACTCGGAGTGAGTGCCCAGACAGCCAAAGAAGAAATATTCGAGAATATCTATCATTCGGCAGCTAATCATTATGCCTATCCCGAACCCCATGTCACAATGACTGCTCCCCCTAAAGGATATAAGCCATTTTATTTGAGCCACTATGCCCGTCACGGTTCCCGTTATCGTGTGAATCCTGATGACTACACGAAGCCGTTGGTGATTCTTCGCGAAGCAGAGAAAGACGGAACGCTGACCGAACTGGGAGAAAAGACACTTTGCCTTGTTGATAGCCTTGCACGAATGGCGAAAGGCAGATATGGTGACCTGACTCCGTTGGGGACACGCCAACACAGAGGTATTGCCCAGAGAATGTTCAATAACTTCCCTGAAGTTTTTCAAGGTACGGCGGCAGTGGATGCTCGCTCTACGGTCGTTATTCGTTGTATTCTCTCCATGATGGCTGAATGTCTGCAACTGCAATCCGCTAATCCGAAGTTGCAGATAAAGAATGATGCAAGCTATCACGATATGTATTATATGAATGGCAAGGACGATTATTTCAAGATACAGCGCCAAAAGGAGGAAGTGCTTGCTGTAAAAATGGCTTTCCGCAAAGAACATCTGCACCCCGAACGCCTGATGAAATCTCTTTTCAAGAGTGAGGACTATGTGAAGTGGAAAGTGGATGCGGGCAAGTTGATGAGTTACCTGTTTGAACTGGCGGTTATACTGCAAAATAATGATACGGATTTGGAGCTTTACTCCCTTTTCACAAAAGAGGAGTGCTATGACCTGTGGCTAATTGGTAATTTGGAATGGTATATAGACTACGGACCGTCTCCGCTTACTCAGGGAAAGATGCCTTATGTAGAAGCCAATCTACTTGAAAATATCTTGAATACGGCAGATACTTGTATCGTGAAGAAAGAGAATAGCGCCACCTTACGTTTCGGTCACGAGACTTGTGTGCTTCCTTTGGCCTGTCTTTTGGAACTGGGCGATTGTGCCTATCATACCACTGATGTGAATAGTTTGGCTGATGTGTGGCGTAATTATCGTATTTTTCCGAAAGCCTGCAACATTCAGTTCGTCTTCTATCGCAAAAAAGCAAATGACGACATTCTGGTAAAAGTTTTGCTCAATGAACAGGAAATGAAACTTCCGGTTGAAAGCGATCTTGCTCCCTACTACCATTGGAAAGATGTAGAGGCGTATTACAGGAATAAGCTGGCAACTTTCAGAAAATGAAAATTTAAAAGCAAGTTTTACTTTTATGAATAATACAAAGAAAAGCTCTATCCTCAGTAAGAATGGAGTAAGTTACCTTATGCCCTTCATTTTAATCACCAGTTGCTTTGCCCTCTGGGGATTTGCCAATGATATCACGAATCCGATGGTGAAAGCTTTTTCCAAGATATTCCGTATGAGCGTGACTGATGGGGCATTAGTACAGGTTGCTTTCTATGGCGGCTATTTTGCGATGGCCTTTCCGGTAGCCATGTTCATACGTAAGTTTTCTTATAAAGCCGGGGTACTTTTAGGATTGGGTATGTATGCTTTCGGAGCATTCTTGTTTTTCCCCGCCATGCTTTCGGGAAGCTATTATCCGTTTCTTATAGCCTACTTCATCCTGACGTGCGGGCTTTCGTTTCTTGAAACCAGCAGTAATCCTTATATCCTCTCGATGGGGACGGAGGAAACAGCTACCCGTCGTTTGAATCTGGCTCAGTCGTTCAATCCGATGGGATCGTTGCTGGGAATGTATGTAGCGATGAATTTTATACAGAATCGTTTGAACCCAATGGATACGATGGAACGCAGTCAGCTTTCTGCTACTGATTTCGAAGCGGTTCGTGATTCTGATTTGGGTGTATTGATTGCTCCCTATCTGATTATCGGCATTGTGATTCTGGTGATGTTGATACTGATTCGTATGGTGAAAATGCCGAAGAATGCCGACAAATCTCATGACATCAACTTCTTTCCGACATTGAAACGTATCTTTTCTATCAGTTATTACAGGGAAGGGGTGATTGCCCAGTTCTTTTATGTCGGTGCCCAGATTATGTGCTGGACGTTTGTCATACAATATGGCACACGTTTATTCATGTCTCAGGGGATGGGAGAAAAGGCGGCGGAAGTGTTGTCTCAGCAATATAATATTGTGGCGATGATCATTTTTTGTGCAAGTAGGTTTATATGTACTTTCATCTTGCGCTATCTCAGTCCGGGGTTGCTGTTGAAGGTTCTGGCTATTGCGGCTTGTGGATTTACAATTGGGGTTATCTTTATTCAGGATATCGGGGGAATGTATTGTCTGGTGGGTGTATCTGCCTGTATGTCATTGATGTTCCCTACGATTTACGGAATAGCTTTACAGGGATTGGGTGATGACGCAAAGTTTGGTGCTGCGGGTTTGATAATGGCTATTCTGGGCGGTTCGGTGTTGCCGCCGCTTCAGGCGAGTATTATCGATATGCAAACCTTGTTCGGTATGCCTGCTGTGAATATTTCATTTGTACTTCCTTTTATTTGTTTTGTGGTGATTATAATTTATGGACATCGTTCTTATGTAAGAGAGAGAAGACGGTGATGGTTGACTTAATACATTATTTTTAAATACTTTATTAATTATGGAAATTGAAGAATTGCGCGATGCGCTGAAAATGGCCAGTGATCGCGAGTATGCGCTTATTGAAGAGTTGCTGGTATGTGTTGATAAAAAAAGGTTTGATTAAGCAAATCCGGCAAACAGAGAAAAATGACACGCCCGCGAGGGTGGAGTATTACGGTAACCCGAAAGTCGTTGTCCGGGTTCTTGTGAAGTTGATAGAGCAAGGGAAGCTACGCTATAATGGTGAGGAAAATTACTCACGCATCATCCGTACGCTGACTGCGGTGGTGGATGTGGTGAATGAATCGACGGGAAAGATTATGAGCGGGGAGTCGCTGGTATCGTATGCGAAGTGGATACGGTCGGGGGAGTTGCCGGAGGATTAAGGAATAAGAGGGTGTCTCAAAATATTTTTGAACTGCACCCTCTTATTCCGAACTTGCATGTGTTTGTATTACAATATTTCCGTTTTATATACCTCCTGTATATATTGTAGTATATAATTTTTGCTTTGTATCTCCTTTATATGTATATTTGTTGGAACAATCATAACGCAAAAAATGGAAAATAAAGGATTAAGGCATTATCAACAGGAAGCTATACAGAAAGTTATTCCACTTATTCATCAGGAGAGTAGAATTTTAATTTCGATGCCGACCGGGACGGGGAAGAGCTTCACAATAATAAATATAGTGTATGAGTATTATCAACGCAGGGGCGGCGTTAAAGAAGAAAAAATACTTTTCCTTGTTGATAGGTCTGTAGTAGCGGATAGTATAAAAAGGCTGGCATTGGAAAAATTTGATAGTGTACAGGTCTTGAAATCTATTACTGATGCACAACCGACTATATCAATATGTAATATACGTACTCCTACATTGACAAATGGCTTTGAAAAACTACCATCAACCTATTATGATATTATTGTTTTTTTTAATTGTGAAAGGTTTCCTTTTAGTTCTTCCAATTTTATAAATTTATTGCATCATTTTGATGTGAGTTGCAAAATTGGCGTAACATCGGTTATAAATGATTCTATTTCTTCGTATTTTGGGGATGTAGCTTATAGATACACATTGAATGCAGCTATTACTGATGGAGTATTAACTAGCTATAAAATAGTAATCCCAACTGATTCTTTTGAATTCAACGAGCAAGAATTATCAGTTGAATATCTTTCAACATTGGCAAAGTCAATTTTAGAATTTATTAGCAATGACAAAACCATTGTTTTTTGTAAAAATATAGATTACGCAAAAAAAATATCAGCAGAAATAATAAAGATAACAGGGCAGGAGAATTATGCAAGAGCTGTGGTTTCAAATAGTGAGAGCGCAGTTGTTTACGACACGATAAAGAGATTTAAGAATGATGATCAGTTGAAGGTGTTGACAACTGTCGAATTATTAGCTGATGGAGTAGTTTTACCTAACGTTAAATATCTGATTATACTAAAACCTATAAAATCTGAAACTATATTTTTAAAATTAATTCCTAATTTTCTGGGACCGTATCCGGCAAAGGAATATCTGACAGTAATTGATTATACAGGGAGTATACATAAAGTTCCTGAACGATTCTTTCAATATGACAAAAAAAATGATGTTAATGAGCAGCCTGCTGTATTTGTGGGGGCACAAGCAAAAATATTATTTCGTGATAATTCTTTAGAAGGAGTTATAGGTGTCAATGATATTGCAGAAGAATTAGCAAATCTTATAAATATAATGCCCAATGAGTCTGGGCGGATGATTGGAATTTTCGGTGAATGGGGTAGGGGTAAAACTTTTCTAATGAAATATATATGGGATAATTTGGAAAAGAAAAATAGCTTTTATAAAGTAGATTTTCAGGCTTGGAAATACCAAGAAACTCCTGCTGTTTGGGCATATCTATATGAAAAAATAGCAGATTCATATTATAATTCAACGACGAACATTTTTAGAAAATTATATCGTAGATTCAAGTTGAATTTTTATCGTCTTGGGTGGTATAACGTTCTGTTTTTCTTGATATATTTTTGTATTTCTCTGTTCGTCTCTTTTGGTATTTCTTTTGACGATAAATTGAAGTTATTCCAAGTTATATATACATCTTTAGGGGCTGCTACAATATTAAGTATAATAACTTTGGTTTTTCGATTTAAAAATTCTGCACGCGAGTTATTTAATAAATATTATTCAAAAGCATCTTTTACTCATGTCTTGGGAATACAAGCTGAAGTACAAAAAGAATTAAAGAATTTAATCAAAGCATGGGTTAGCTTTAAAGGTCACAATAATTGTAAGTATTGTAGGGATAGAAATAGAAAAATTTTGCTTTTTGTTGATGATATAGATAGGTGTAGTTATATAGGGCAGAACGAAGCGGTTTAATTCTGAATACTGAAAAACTACACGGAAAGCCTTTATTCATAGGCGTTTCAGAAGGATAAGACACGGACGCCGATTTAAAACGACACGGTTAAACTTTACTTTTGCTTTGCTTTTGCTTAACACCCGGAAGCCTCGATTAAGGGCAAGCGCGGGCCGTCCTTTACTTTTTGCTTTACTTTGCTTATATTTTCCTTGAAACGAAAAATGAAGCCGTCAGAACGCCTAAAAACGAGGCTTCCGGCAGCTTCATTTTTGCGGCCTTTTGTTTTTCCTTTTTTGGTAGTTTAACGATATAAAAACTTCCAAATGCTTATTATTTGGTAGTTTTGCAAAAATAAACTTCCAAATAAACATGAGAAAGACAGAAACAAAGGTGATACACGTGTATCTGATATTCGAAAAAAGAAATTTCTACTTTGGTAGTATATCAGCTATCTTTAAAATGCTGGATGAAGAACGCGTGGGTATTACGAAAAGCACTCTTTTACATGCCGGACTAAGTGATGGTAGTTCGTTACCAACCCGAAAGGCTATAATAAACCAATCCCACCTTATTAGAGGCGGAAGTTAAAGTATTGCTATATTGGATATTAGAAGCCGTTAGAATGCCTTTGAAATGGTATTCTAACGGCTTTTTTATTGGTGTTCTAACATCTTGTTTTACTTGAATGCCTTACAAAAACACCTACATAAAACACCTACAAAATATATGTTAAAACACTTACAAAAGACTTACAAAATCATGTAATATAATGCTTGTAAAATATATAAAAGCGACATTAAACAGCTTGTTTTGACAGAAAAAGCTGTTTAAATGGGTAGAAAAAGCCATATAAATAACAGATAAAAGAATATTATATCAACTTATAAATACCGCAATATCAGCACATTATAATAACGAGCACCTATTTGTTGTTAAAAAATTGCGTGCGCGTACTATAATATATACTATTCAAGGCTAACCGAACCAATAACAACAGCGATACCGGTTACTTCGTCAACGGGTATATCAAAAGGTGGATATTCCTTATTATCAGAAATAGCACGCAAATGTTTTTTATCCTCCCCCGGCATTATCCGTTTTACCAATATACCCTGTTCGCGTGTTGCTATTACGTGGCATTTATTCCATTGTATAAACCCCGTATTACGAAGTATAGAGCAAGCTATAATGTCCCCTGAATTAAAATGGGGGTACATAGATAACCCTGAAACCTCAATCATAAAATCAACGTGACGGTATCTAAACTTTGGAATAACATAATATTCTTTCACGTCTTGTTCAGATATAGTAAAATCATTATTTCCAAAGCCAGCGGCTGCAAAAGCATCTACTAATGGTATAGGTTTTCCCATATTGGCACATTCAGGACACAAAGGCATTGCTTCCGGTGTGCTATGTGTAATGCCAGCGTAAGTATTGCTTGAACCAAAATCAATACCTATTTCAGAGCATGAATGCGAGTGTGATTCTGATTTAGATTCAGAGTGAAGGCGAAACATGTCTTGTACCATCTCCCCCCTTCCCAAGATTAACCACTCGGAAGAAATATTCGCTTTTGCGCATATTTTTTCAAGTACGTCAAATGAAGGTTTTCCTTGCCTTGCGCCTACTACATTTTCAACAACCGTAGGGCTTATCCCAACTGCGGTTGCGAAAGCTCGTTTATTTCCAGCATATAGGACTTTTATTATAGTCTCAAAGCGTTCATTTATACTCATAAGCGTAAATATTGTATTTTGCGAACAAAAATATTCGCATTTAATTGTTTTATTCGCAAGTGCGTATTATATTTGCAGCGCGTTAAAGATATTAACGGGCGGTAAATATAGGAAAAACGCTCGACAGTTCAATATAGAAAGAATGAATTATGAAAGCAATTAGAGTTTTTATCGACGAAGAAGAGAATTTCAAGATACCTAATCTTGTAGAAAAGATGAATAGTAACGAAGATATAGCAATGATCGCCGTAGGCTTAGGAGAATTTGTAATTGCTACCATCGGAGATTGTACTATGGCTTATGTTATGGCAATTATAAAGGGAAAGTTTAATGATTGTAGTATAGAAACTATAAAATGATATAGCAATGAAAAAGCATGTTTATTTAGACAAACCCAGTAAGGGGAGATTACAGCAAGTGTTTAATTGCACTGGCGTAATGGTTTGGAAGGCTCTCACATTTGAGAGTGACAGCGAACTGGCTCGGAAAATACGCCACACTGCAATAAAAGAGTTTGGCGGTGTATTAATGGGTGATGGTGTTTATATGGGCTGGGAGACGACGTTTGAAACATCACAAAACACAATGACACAGACTTTTAGTAATCGTGTCAAGATTATTGTTTACATGGGTGCTAACCGGACGGCCGTATTAATTGACGGTGAAGTCAAGAAAATAGAGGACGGATTGACAATCCCTCAATTTATGAATCTTCAGCAAGAAGTATTGAGGATTGCTTCTGATCTCCAATTGCAATAGTTTACCATTATGGAATACTACGGAAAAATATTGTGTATATCAAAAGACGACCTTACGCGCGATGATCGGGCACTTTTTGGGGACTATCAGTTAGATGTAACGAAAGCCCCTATAATGACGGTTAGCTGTTTCGATCAGTTGGCTTATCGTAAAAGAATACAGGTGGTTTGTAAAGGTATAGGCCGTGGGGTTAAATCCCTTGTTTCCGTGGATAGTCTGCCGGATAAGTATAAAAAATTAGTTGAACAAAAATACGGAAGTATGGACGTTGAAATTTTAAGAAATTGGTTCGCTTCGCATTGGGAAGTGGACGACGCGGCCCGTAGTTTTTATTCCCGTTATCGTTTAGCGTCCGGCAAGCCTTTAGAGCCGGAACAACAACAGGAATATACTTTGAATGCTTCTGCCTTGCAATCAGTTATTCGCCTGATGAATGACGTTAAGATGAAACGGGCGGTTATGCAAGGCAGCAAAATACGCTGGGAAGAAATGGCCGGTGCTATTAGCTTCTTTCAAAAAGAATTTGGGCATAACTTGCCGCTTTCAGTGAATCGCTTTAAGGCAAAGGTTAAGGATTTTCAAGAAAGCGGTTATACGAGCCTTATAAGCCGGAAATTTGGCAATCAGAACACCCGTAAAGTAGATGTGAATATTGAACGCCTTGTTTTGGGGCTGGCTACACTGCCGAATAAGCCGTGGAATACAAACGTAGGTGAAATGTATAACGATTTTATAGAAGGTCGCTTACAGGTTTGCGATCCGGAAACAGGCGAAATATTTAACCCTGCTGATTTTGTGGATAAGAAGGGCAATCCGATCAAACTTAGCCAATCCACTATAAATAACTATTTGAACCAGCCTAAAAATCAGGTTTTGATAAATAATAAACTTATGACATGGAGCACGTTTATGCACAACGAACGCCCACATGTACACCGTCACGCCCCGGAATTTTCTTTCAGTAAGATTTCGTTTGACGACCGCGATTTGCCGCGCAAACTGAAAGATACCAAGCAACGCCCAAAGGCTTATTACGCCTACGATGTAACAAGCCAGTGTGTAGTTGGCTTTGCTTACAACCGTAATAAGAATGTGGATTTGGTTGTAGATTGTTTCCGCGACATGTTCCGCCTGATGGAGCGTAACGGCTGGAATTGCCCGGCGCAAGTGGAAGTGGAAAACCACCTTATGAGCCAATGGAAAGACAGCTTTCTGAAAGCCGGTACAATGTTTCCCTTTGTTCGCTTTTGTGCCCCGTTAAACTCGCAGGAAAAGTTTGCAGAACCTTTGAACGGTGCAAAGAAACGCAGCGTTGAACACAAAAATCATTTAGGGATAGGCCGCTTCTACGCTAAAAACGAGAAATACCGCGCCGAAAGCAAAAAGATAAGTGATGAATACAACGACACTTACGAAGAAAAGCAGTATTACACATGGGAACAACTTATACAGGAGGATATAAACGACGTTTACGAGTTTAACCACTCCCTACACCCCAATCAAAAGAAATATCCCAAAATGACGCGCTGGCAGGTTCTTGAAAGTAACATGAACCCAACTTTGCAACCGGTTGATAAAGCTATTTTGTACCGCTTCATCGGTGAACATGTGGAAACGAGCATTAAACGAAACAGTTATTGCCGCGTAAACTACACCGATCTTTGGTTGAGTAGCCCGGAAGTCCTCGACCGCCTTGCCCCGAATAATAATCAAGTGGACGCCTACTACCTACCGGATGAAGAAGGGAATATGGGCGATGTGTATATCTACCAAAATGGCGTACTGCTTGATAAGTTAAGCAATGTTGGAACTTTCAACACGGCGGAAGCCGAACAAACCGAAGCGGATAAACTGATAATGACAAACCAAAATAAGTTAATCAGCCAGTTCGACGCAATGACTAAGAAAGAAGCCATTAACCCAGTAGTAGTGATAAAAGCAGAAACCGCCAAAAAGATAGCGAAGGCAACGGCAAAGCCTGTACAGGTTGATAATGTAGAAACGGATGCCGATAGCCTGATAGCTCAATTCAGCGACTACAAAGGCCGGGGCGTAGCAAGTATATAACAGTATTAGAATAACATTAAAACATTATTATAACATGGAAGTAACGAACGATATTAAACAACGCATTCTCGAAGCCATTACGGTAAACCGGGAAAATTACCCTTCGGATAACAAGCACGCCGCCGCGCTTGGCATTTCCGCCAGCGTGTACAATGTCCTGAAAAAAGGGAAAATTGACAAACAGGTTAGCGACACAAATTGGATTTGCCTTGCCCGTCGCTTAAATGTATCGCTGAATAATGAAATTCAGTGGCAAGCGGCCGAAACCCCGACTTTTGTCTATATAACCGAACAGTTGGCAATGTGTCAGGAAAGTAGCGTTTCCGCCGTATTATGTGATATGGCAAATATAGGAAAGACGTTCACGGCTCGCATTTATGTAAAGATGCACAAGAACGCTATTTATGTGGATTGCTCACAGGTTAAAAGCAAACAACGCCTGATCCGCTACATAGCAAAAGAATTTGGGGTTAATTCCAACGGCAGATATTGCGATGTTTACGACGACCTTTGTTTCTACCTGAAAACGCTGGAACGCCCTTTGATTATTCTTGACGAAGGCGGTGACCTGCAATATGAAGCCTTTTTGGAATTGAAAGCCCTTTGGAACGCGACGGAACGCTGTTGCGCTTGGTATATGATGGGGGCTGATGGCCTAAAAGAAAAAATGAACCGGTCTATTGAATGTAAAAAAGTAGGATATACCGAAATGTTCTCCCGTTATGGTGATAAATACAGCAAAGTAACCCCGGAAGACGGAAAAGAGCGCGAAGCATTCCTAAAGGCACAAGCGGCAATGGTGGCGAAACTAAACGCCCCGGAAGGCACAGAGGTTATGAAAGTGGTAAACCGCACAGGTGGAAGCCTTCGCCGGGTATATACAGAAATTGAAAAGTTAAGAAAGGGGGCTTGATATGTTGAAAAAGGTCTATCAACTTGGCATGGAAGCCCAATACGCCGCGCATGTTCTGCTTTTATGGGGTGAAGGTGAATACCCTTGTGATCTCCGTGTACGCCGCGCAAAAACGGAAGGGCTAATAGTTATCGAACTTGATAATTTGGAGTTGGCTAACAAAATAGTAACTGCTACCCGTTGCAAGGTGGCCGTAAAAGAAGTAAAAGTATGAAACGCGCTTATTCCCCTAAAGAAATACAATCTATGAATATACCCAGCTTCCCATTTACCGACGAATGGGAAGCCGCCTTCGGGACACCTGACCGCACGGGCACTTGGATCGTATGGGGCGATAGTGGTAACGGGAAAAGTAGTTTTGTAATGCAGTTGGCAAAGTATTTATGCCAGTTTGACAAAGTGATTTATGATAGCTTGGAAGAAAGTACGGGGCTTTCCCTTCAAAACAGTATCAATCGTTGCCGTATGGAAGAGGTTAACGGAAGATTTCAAATTCTCGACCGTGAACCAATGAATGAATTATCTGAACGCTTATTAAAGCGTAGAAGTGCCGGTATTGCGATTGTAGATAGCTTCCAATATTCCGGGCTTACATACGCCAGTTACAAAGCCATGAAAGAGAAACACCGTAATAAGTTGCTAATCTTTATCAGCCATGCCGAAGGGGTAAAGCCCGAAGGCCGTGCAGCTAAGAAGGTGGCTTATGATGCTGACGTAAAAATCTTCGTTCAAGGTTTCCGGGCGGTGTGTAAGGGCCGGTTTATAACTAAGCCGGGCAATTATTATACTATATGGGCCGAAGGTGCTGTACAATACTGGAATAACTTAAAAAACAATCAAAAGAAATAGTTATGGATGAAGCAATTGAAGTGATTTTAAACAGTATCATCAAGAAGGCCGGGGGCTTTTCCTATGATGAGCAGTCTTTTATCTTTAGCGAATTAGCGGAACGACTTACACGTCTTTCGCATGATGCCCTGATGGCCGAATATGGTATGAAAGAGGAGGACTTTGTATGAAACGAAATTATTCAAGGTTTTATGCCCTTCTTGGTCGTATGCCAACAATAGATAAGGATGAATTAAAGGCCGATTTAGTACGCCAATATACCGATAATAGAACGGATTCCTTAAAAGAAATGACCGATAAGGAATATGACTTGATGTGCGACGGGATGCAACGGCAATCGAATGGATATAAAGCCCGTGAAATAGCACGCGAGGAACTAAGGCATAAGCGATCCGCCGCCCTTCATCTTCTACAAAAGCACGGCATTGACACAACAGATTGGAATTGTGTAAATGCTTTCTGTAAAAATCCCCGAATTACTGGTAAGGAGTTCGGGAAACTGACTACCGAAGAATTAGAACTGCTGTGTATCAAAATTAGAATGATACAGCGCAAAGGAGATAAAAATACCGATTATTCACAATTAAATTAACAAAGTTATGACAGAAGCAAAGAAAGCCGTTGAAATGACGGACGAAGAAATGAAACAGTTTGAAGCGTTTAAGGCTTCACAGGCAGAGAAAAACGCTAAGGAGCAAGCGAAAAGAGATCGCGACGCTTATCGTGACCTCGTAGATGAAACTATTGAAAGAACGGTTCCGGCCCTAATGTGCCTTAGTCAAGGTATTAAGGACACAAAGGCTTCGGTTTTGAATGATTTTAGAAATGTTATTGACATGAAAGCCGATGTTCTGAAACTTAAAAAAGACGGTCAACGCAGTGACACGTTTACCAATTCAAAAGGTGATAAGCGTATAACCGTAGGCGTTTACACGACGGACGGGTATCGTGATACGGTAGAAGATGGTATTGCCATTGTGAGAGAATACATTGAAGGGCTTGCCAGTGATGAAAAAACAAAGGCACTTGTTAAAATGGTGCTTCGTTTGCTGGCTCGTGATGCGAAAGGTACATTAAAGGCCAGCCGTGTAGTACAACTCCGTAAGATTGCCGAAGAAACCAAAAGCGACCGCTTTATGGAAGGTGTTCAGATAATCGAAGAAGCCTATCAGCCAGCAATCAGCAAGCAGTTTATTCGTGCAGAAGTGAAAAGCGAGAACGGCGCATGGGTATGTGTTCCTTTAGGTATGACGGAAGCATGAGCAAGCAGCAACCAATGTTATTAATCTCGCCGCCATTGTTTCCAAAGGAGCACCCGGTTGAACAAACGGAGTTTGGCGGCGTGCCTTGCGGCTATTGCCACGGCAACGGCTGGTTTTGGGGAATGGAAGAATTGACGCATGAAAGTGTAAAGGTAGAATGCCCGGTTTGTAAGGGACATAAGAAATTAAAAGCGGTTGTAACAATCAACTGGGTAGCTGATGAAAGTAAGTAGTAATATTAAAGTAATAAAACGATATGGGAAACATTTTAGACAGATTTAGAAAGCCAAAGGAAGCACAAGAACCCAAAGGAATAAAGAGAACAAAGACTATTCCGCCCCATGTGGTTGCGTGCAAGGTGTGTGAAGGTAGCGGCAGTATAGACGGTCATATTTGCGAGCAATGCAAGGGTTCCGGCCGTGTGATAGTTACCTGTGATGTAACGACCTATGTTATGGCCTATGCGCCTGAAACGCTTTAATACTGTATGTATGAAATACGTTGTATTTGAGCAAGAAAAGACCGGCTTAAAAATGCCGGTTCTTTTTCCCGATCACATAACACACAGCAGTGTGAAGATAGAAGGGGCAAAGGTCGTTTCCGCTGGTTTTTGTCTAATCGGAACGGAAGAAACGGTATCGGTTGGAACTGGAAAAAGCGATAGTCTGAATATAGGCCCGGCGCAAGGTGATCGGGAATTGATTATTGCTACTTTGTGTAATGCTGGTATGTATGCTTTTTTAAAATATTAGAAAGGAATTAAAGGATGGAAGCAATAGTAAATATTACCACGTTTAGAGGAATGTGTGTTGAAGCTACACATTTTTACGGGACATTGCAGATTATAGGTATTGAGAAAGAAGAACTTTATCGTGCCATTACTCAAGAAGAAATAGATAAAGATCCTGATCGTTGGTACGCATACGAAGAAGGTGATTTAACGAAATGTTTTAATTCATGGAAAGATGTTATTGTAGTGGCTGGTGATAAGGCGAAAGAAAAAGGAATCAATCTTGAAAAGGTACTTGTAGAAGGTATTCCCAACACGAAGGGATTGCCTTATTATGAATCCCTTAAACCGTTAGATACCCGTCTTAAATGCAGGAAATGCGGTAAGGTTATTGAGTCAAGAGAAGGGTGTTATAATACTCCGAGAGGTGTATTTTGTGTAAAATGCTACAAATAAACAAAGAAAAGAAGTGATGAAAAAAGTAAGTAAGCCATTATTTAGGGAACAAATACCCGGAATAATCAATAAATTAGCTCAAATAGATCAGAACTCACCCGATAGTATTTTCATACATTATTATCATGGTAGTTGGTCTGCCAGTGTACATATAGGTGGATATGCTACCAATAAGGAATCCATAGATTTGATTAAAGATGATTACGTGGGTATGGATGATAAAGATAGAAAGGCGGCATACGCTAAAGCAGTGGAATACATCAAAAAAAATGAAGGTAAATCCATTTGCCTAATGAATTTAAAGACTGGTGATAAGGTTTATTTTGACAATAGAAAAGCGATTGTCGGGACAATAAGTAAAGGAATCACAGATTTCTACATGGTAGATACCGGAGAAACCCGTTCGCTTTTAGGACTTGATAAAGATGATACCTATTTAAAAACATGGCAGTGAATATGGAAACAGAAATACCCGATAAAATAGTAGAGAAACTGAAAAAGTTAATGCGCCTTCAGGAAGGTGCAAAAAAGATTGGTTCAGAAGGTGAAGCAAATGCAGCGGCCGCCGCGATCAGCCGCTTGTTGACACAGTACAATCTTTCATTGATGGATATTGATCCCGAAGAAAGAAAGGAGACTATGCAGATACAGAGAACCGGCCATATTAGCTTTAAAGACACATACGGCCTTTGGAAACGCTCGCTTATGAATGTTCTTTGTGAATTTAACTATTGCAAAACATTCCTTATTTCCGGGCAAACAAATATGATTGTAGTCGGAACGGAGGCAAACACTTCAACGGTGATTTACTTGTATGATATGTTGCGTAGTATATTCAGAAAATTAGCACCGGTCAGATATGAAGAATTTGCAAAGGGGAAACGTGGGGCTGCACGAACTGAAAAGTATAAACGCAAATACATTGCTTCCTACCTGAATGGTTGTGCTTATGGTCTGAAAGCAAAGCTAAAACTTGAAGCGGCAGTAAACGAAGTGCAGGAAAAATCACTTGTAGTTTGCCATAATCAACTAATAAACGATTACATGAGTAACTATTCAACCGTAGAAAGAAAAGCCCCCAAAACGAAAAAGAAAGATATTGCAGAGGCTTTTTGCAATGGTTATCGTGATGGAAAGAATACTAATATCAACAAAGCAATAGAAAAATAATCTTATGAACTTAATTATCGTATCAATAGTAATATTTATGCTGTACATTGCCAGCATGGTTTGTTTGTTTAATATTCCGTGGTCTATTAGTAACACCTACTATCTTTTAGAAGAAAAGCGTAAGGGGCTGGGCTGGATGTTTACCGCATTTTGCTACGGTGTTGGTGGGTTCCTGCTACCCGGTTGGCTGGATATAACACCGGAAAGTTATCAATATACTTGCTTTCTTTCCGTTGCCGGACTGATCTTTGTCGGAGCGGCTGCACAGTTCAAAGAAAGCCTAACCAATACAGTACACTATACGTCGGCGGTTATCTGTTGCCTGTTTTCTCAAATTTGGTGTTTTGCGGCTGGCTTTTGGTTGGTATCTTTGCTTTCCTTTGGTTTCTTCCTGTGCATGGCCGGGTTCAGCAAAAAAAAGAATTGGATGTTTTGGGTAGAAATAGCGGCAATCGTGGCAACTTATATTTCGATTGTAATAGCATTTAATTATGGCAGAACTGAAATATAAATCAATCATACCCAATGATAAACCGCGCTGGTTGAAAATCATTCAAACGTGGGTAGATAAGCAGTATAACGGCCTGATAGTTCAAAATAATGAAAGCGATTTTGATGCACTTAAATTCTTTATTGATACTGCAATAGTCAGCCTAAAAGAAAATAAGACAATCATCCGTAGCGAAGTAACAACGGAAATTCGCACAGACGAAGGAAAGACGGTATTGTTTATTAAACGAAACGGAATGATGTTACAAACCTATTATATCGAATGATAGGAAAAAATATAGGTTTGTTGCTTTACAAAAAGCGGGTTAAGTAAATTTAGTCCGCTTTTCTTTTGTAGTCCTGTATCTTTTTGATAATTTTGTACTTATTATAAATCCCGATTAATAAATGGCTTTACAAGGTTGTTCATACGTTAAGCGTGTTAAAGAAGTCAATGCAATATATGACGAATATGCAAAGACCGGTTTGTCTAACCGGGCTATTTGGAAGCGTTATATTTGGCCGATATATGGCATATCGGAAAAGACTTTCTATAACTATATCAATGCGGCGGCCAACCCTGACGTAGTAGCCAAACAAGAAGCCTTGCAACTTTCATTCTTTTAGGTAACGGTAATATTAGGCTTTGCTGGTATCTTAACCTGTTTCTTTACGGCCGTATCATCCTGTACTAAGCATTTGAATACTTCTGTGTTATCCAATATTTCTTCGTGGTCGTGGCAGGGAATAGAGGTTACACGTGTCAATGTTCCCATACTTCCGCTATTAAAGCCGTGCAGGCAATAATTTATCTTATCCAATAAATCAAGATGAAACATTTCTCCGTCGTAGCCTTCGGGAACGGCATTTGTAAGCACGTGCAACCCTATTGTAAGGTTGGCATCTTGTAAACCTCCTGCCTGGCTTCTCCAATCTATTTTCCCGAACTCTATAAATATGGCTGGCATAAGAAACGGTGTTTCTTCCTCTATAAATTCAACCTGCCTATTCCATAGTCCTATGTGTTTGATTGCGTAAGTTGGCGTTTCCCCCTTTTCGGCTATTTCTTGAAGCTGGCGTTCAGAGACAAGGCAAATGTTACTTTCTTCATCGGTAATTAGCTGTTGAAGCCTTTTTTTTAGAATTTGATAAACCTCTTTTCTCATGGAGTTATAATATTATGTTTTTTAAAATAGTCCTCAATATTCTGTTCCGCTATTTCACGGATGATTTTATCCGTTGCCTTGCCGTTTCCGATGAACCGGCGTTCCGGCATGGTGATTGTTGAACCGACCTTCTTTAATGCCATAGCCCGGTAAAATTGCTCTTTGTCCGAAAGCTGGCGGTTCTGTTTATTGTTCCTTTTTTCCCCATCTTTTTTATAGGTATATTTCCCTTCTATTTCTTTCAGGCGAGCAAAGAAATAGCCTTTCATCTTCCGGGTAACTTTTATTTCTCCGCCTTCGTTATGTATGCGCCCGTATGGCTTGGATGAAGAATAAGCAAGTTCAACACCTCGCTTCCGGGAACGGATGCTTCCCCTTAATCCGCCGCTACGCTGCATAAGTGATCCGACACCGTCGTCGAACTTTCTTTCCGGCCATTCCTTTTCGTCAAAGAAAGACTTACGTTCAAAATTCCGGTCGAACTCTTCGTCTAATTCGACCTTTATATCATCTAACGACCGGTCTATTACTTCTTTCTTGAAATTCCCGTCCATACCTTTGTAAATTAATTAATTATTCCTATCTTTGTGTCGGTTGAGGGAATCGCAATATTCCCCCGGCCTCCCTTGCTGGGCTGACTTGATTATTTCAAGTCGGCCCAGCTTGCTTTAAAGCCCTTTTGCAATATCTGTTCTTTGGTGTAAACAACATCTTTGCCGTCTTTTACGATGGTGACTGTTTGCAACCTTTTAGCCTGCAACATTCGCCCCTTGATACCTCGCGTTAAATCACCTTCCGAAATATCAGAGGAAACCAGCAAAACGGCATGATCCGCCTTTTGGTTGGCATCCCTTAACGCCGCGTCGATGGCGTTCTTTGTCGGCGTGCTGTTCTGCTTATATTCCTGCAACTGTTTAAGTGTCCGGTTATAAGCGTCCGCGCATTTTTCGGTGTTGCTTCTTGGTAACAGGTCTATTTCTTGGCCGTATCTATCTGTAAAATACCGGGCGATCCTTATGTTTTCGGCCCGTTCACCTTCCCCATGTGCAAGATGTACCCGTAATTCTCCTTTTTCGGTGTGTTCAGGAATAAACTTTGCCTGTTCCCGGATAATCTGACAAGCGGCACAAAGTTCATTGCTGGGCTTCTTTGCCAGTTTTAAATCATTCTTGGAACACACATTGCATTTTGAAATAGTGTACGAATTGTAAGCCGGGTAAGCGGCCCTTTGCTTTCCGGGGTTAAAGCGGAACATTTCGGCGTATTTCCCTGCCGTTGCCTTACTTCCGGCTTCAATGGCTTCTTTGCTATTCGTCGCCGGGTATTTGGCGGCCCGTACCTTCACAACCGTACAACGACAACGCCAGCCGTTAGGCGGATAATAGCTATCCCAAAAAGGATCGGAAGCCGGTAGGGTTATTCCTTCCAGTTCCCGGTGCGCTTTTCTTACCTTGTTATCCCCGGCCGTTCTGTATTGCAATAAATACCGGCCTTCCCCGTCGTCCTGCTGGTCTTCCCACCGCGCGGCCGCCTCACTACTGGCAACGGTAAAATCATATTCGGTTTTTAAGTAGAACTTATTATAAGTTTCGTTCAGTGTTTGAACATCCTTATAATACTGTTCGAACGGCTTTATATTACCGCTTTCGTCTAAGAGCATTCCGGCGGCTTCTTTCATTTCGTGAAAGGTTTTAAAGCCGGAAAATACGCCGACACTTTCGCGTAGGCTGTTCACCATTGTTTCCGATGGCGAACAGTCTTCCAAGCCCCGTTCTATGCCTTTGGATAAGAAGGAAGCCGTTTCTTCAATCAACCCAATAACAACATCTTCCCGAAGCATAGCCGTTCCGAATGTGCGGTTATCATGTAACCATTTTGTCGCTTTGTTGAAAGCAGCTTCCACGCCCGAAGTGTCCGGGTAATTATCAGCGGATAATATCAGGTTGCTATCTCCGTATAATTCTGCCGCCCTTTTGTGCAGCCCCGTATATATATCGGGGCTTAGTCGAAAAAAGGTCTTGAAAGTTGTTGTGCTTGTACCTTCTTTTCCCCGATAATCGGAATATTGTACTTGTCTATGAAATATTTTGGATCAACTTCGTAGCGGTCGGCAATCATTGTTTCAAATGCAACCTGCTGTTCCGGCGTATAGTCTATGCTTTCATCATAAACAAAACGTAAGCCTTTAAGCGGAAAACCGTGCTTAATCATTCGCGGTATTAGCTGGTCGTTTGCTATATCCTTAACTAAGTCTGCGTCGCTTTCTATAACATTTTCAAAAACTTCAAGGTGTACCTCCGATTGTGATAAACTACTACCGTTGTCGATAGTCATTGTTTGATTAAGCAAACCTTTACTTATTTCGCTATTGGCCCGGTCAACGCGCTTGTCATACACATTAAAAGCGTCGCCCCGTGTTGTTTCCTTAATATCAATTTCCGTTCCTTCGGGAAATAGCCCCCATGCGGCAGCCCCCATAGATGCCAGCATATTTTCAATGCGTGACCGGTCTTTAGGATCACGGGCTGTTGATTTGGCGATCCTGATAGGCATACCGAATATTTCCCCGAACTGATCCCAAAATGCAAGCATGTTCTTTTTAGGTATAGCCTGATGCGCGGCCTTTAGGAACAGACCGAGGTCTTTCGGTTTTCCGGCTTCAATCACCCAATCCGATAAAGGTGTATTTCTGTAATCATACCCTTGCTTCCATTCGTCGGCCTGTTCCCTAACTATAACACCGTATTCGGGGATTACATGTTTGCGTGGAATCAACTCAACGTCTTTATACCGCATCTTTCCGTCAACGGTTACAACATCGCCTAACTGAATAAGCGAGTGCCCCCAATACCTACTATCCAAGATATAGCCTATTAAATCTTTGAACCATCCGGTTTCAAATAGCTTGGTTGCCTCTTCGTTCTCTTTTTCTTTGGCATCTACCAGTTTGAAACTTTTTTTCAAAACAAAGCCTTTCCGCTGGCCGACACAGCCAGTCAGGTGTAAATCTGCATCTATATCCGTATAAATATCATACAGAGGGCCGCGGCGCGGATTTTCTATGTTCAACGCCATTTGCCACGCTTGCCGCCAATTCTTTAAATCTTTTTGTGTAAGCGCATCGGCTTGCAGTTTTAATTCCACCATCATGGAACTAAGCCGTTTTTTATCGCTCTCTTTTGCAAGATTAAACCCACCTACACACAGGTCGTTACTTATGCGTTTTTTGCTACCCATTTTACCAAATATAAGTGTTGCTTTTTCCTGAACCCCATTTAACGGGGTTGTTTATATCTTCCTCTCCATCTTCACCGGTACAGGTTGGTAAATTCGGCGTAACCTTCCCGGCTTGAACTTCTTCCAGCCATTTGATCGCCCGTTCGTAACGCTCTTTTCTTATTTCGCGCCCCATTTTGCCGGGAAGCCATGAGGTAAGATGATACAGCGTTATATCACAGGCGTGCATTACTATGACATCATTACGATTGTCACCAACGGCCGAAAAAATAAGCCCGGTATCGTACCGGCTACGCAAGTAACCGGCGATTTCCTCAATAGCCATTTTTTCGGCCTTTTCGCGCTTTTCGGGTGTACTTTGTTGAAAGATTGTCAACGCATCCGCCGAAGCCACGATATAGTCGTTTTCAGTCAGGAACATAGGCTATAATATGCGTTCTACTATTGTGCTGTTACCACGATACATTGCGCAGTCTGCCGCTACCGGTGTAGCTTCCGGGCCTGTTATAATGATTGCTCGCTTTTCCAAGTCCTGAATAGTCGTGCCTTTCTTGAATACACGTCTTTGTATCAGGTTCTTTAATTCCTGTTTGGAATAGACTTTGGGAACACCGGCCACCATCAAAACGATGTACTTGCGTTTGCTCACTTCTGATAATTCTTTTGCCATCTTAACGGCTCTTTTTACTCTGTAATTCAGAATAATTTCTTTGAATAACTTAATCATATTACCATGAATTTTTAGGGCTTTGGCGCATACCAAAGCTGGGTTGATACTCTTGTATTCTTGTGTATTTTTGAAGGATATAAATAGCCCCTTCGTCGGCATCCGGCGCATCGTCGTGTGTCCGGCTTCCTTTTTCGATTGAAAGGGTTTGTTCTATCCCGGCCAACATATCAGGATCATTTTGTAGCCTTTCATTGTAGAAGACAAAGCCGCGCTCCCACAGTGGCGAAACGGCTTCAATACGGGCGAACTTGTCGGGCTTTTTACGCTTGTCAGCCTGTATGGGTAATTGGTAGCCCCGTAGCTTTCCTTCCGTTGTAAATTCATCCAAAAGAATATCTTGAAGGAAATTAGCCTCTATGTAGTATTCGCATATCACGCCTTCCGGCATACGCTCGTGAAGATCGTAGAACCAGCGCACCATTTCGCTAACCGAACATTGCCGGACAAAGGCGGCTATGTGGTGCAACTCTGTTCCGATCTTTCCCCAAACCTTAATCGCCTTATAGTCGTTTTGCGTGCTGCCTTTAAAGGATGGATCGCAATAAGCCACAATCTTTTCGTATCGGTCAAGTGAAAACATTTTCTTCCAGCGAATCCAGTCTTTACGAAATACCGTCCCTTCTTTGATAGGATTGTTCATGTATTCCTTTTCAAAGGCCCGGTAGCCCATAAATTCGCGTTTGGTCTGAATGCGCTGCATAGTCCAGTATTCGGGCCACGACGGTTTGCCTTTTTTATCCAATACGTCCACCTGACTAACGAATACGCCTTTTGACGCGGCTATATTAGCCAATACGCTGCACTTGCTGATAAGATTACCAACCATGATAAAACGGCCGCCTTCCGCCCCAAAAGCCCCGAATAAGGCTTCTTTCACCCATTCAGTTATCTTTCTGACACGGGTATCATTTTCGCACAATTCGTCATCGTCTAAGTCGTCAATGACTATGTAGTCCGGGCGGCGGTTTCTATATCTTAAACCGCGCGGAGATTGCCCACGCCCACGGGCAAAAAAGGCGATCCCGGTGCTGGTGACAAATTCGCCATCCTGCCAGTTTCCCGAATTGTATTGTGGCCCGAAGTCGTGAATGTACCGTTTGTTATATTGCAATTCGGCTTGTATATCACCCAGCAAAGTTTGTGCGCTATCTTCGGACTTTCCGACCAATACCATGACGTTGATTTGCCGTTGTTTTTGGCACATTAGCCACATTGGTATCATTACGTCCATGTGGGTAGATTTGGCGTGGCCGCGTGCCCACTTGAATACGGCTTTTATATCTCTGTTTTGAAGTATTTTTTTCGCCGCCTCAATATGAAACTTTGCCGACGGTGTTACTTCTCCGGTTACTTTGTCCGTGCAATAGTGCGGATAGTAGTATTCTACGAAATAAGCATAATCTTTCCGGGCGCGTTCAATACGTTCTAATTGCGCAGCTTTCGTTTCAGCTACGTTGACGGTGGACATGTTTTGTATCGTTTCCGATAACTGTTTCCACCTCTCTTGTGCTTGTTTTAAAGTATTTCCGACCATTAGAACTTGCTTTTGCCTACCTGTTCACTCAGGAATATATCTTGGTAGTGGTTCATTGTCTTAATCAGGTCAGTTGTAAGTTCTTTATCCACACCCGTGCGAACTATCAGCCATTCGTTGTAAACGGTCATTACCTCGTAAATAGTAATTGCGTTTGTTTGCTTGTCTATTTTTTCAATAGATGCGGCCAACTTTGACATTTCATCAAAAGACATTTTCCCTTCTTCCAACTTTTTGTTAGCCTCCTGCATCATTTTGGTAATGATTTCTTTCCGGGTGATGGTTTTCGCTACGCGCATAGTGTCCCAACCGCCATCGGCTACCCACTTATTAATCGTTACGCGGCTAACCCCTACCTTTTCGGCCACAAGTTTTTGTGTTTCGCCATTCAGGTAGTACATGCGTGCTAATTCCTTGCTCTTTTCTATTTCCTTTTTAGACATAATTATCGCTTTACTTTTTGGCAAAATTGTAAAGTATAGGTGGGCGAGGCAATTAAGGGTGAAACGCTTTCCATCTATTATAAAATGCTTTCACACAAGCGCGTAACGGTTACACACTTTTTTGTGCGGACTATTTTAGGGGGTTATGTTTGCACCGGATAAAGCGCAGAAATGCAGTAATAAAAACGATGTAACATGTAGTAAATGGCAAAGCGAATAATTATAAGTGATGAGTCCGTAAACTGTTACGGAACGTGGGTTAAAACCGATGGCGTTGATATTTCGCAATACGAACGCAATCCTGTGTTGTTGTGGATGCACTGGCGCGGTATTATTATCGGCTGCATCAATGATATAAAAAAGGAAGGCGATAAAATCACCGGCGAACCTTACTTTGATGAAGTACGCGATGAAAGTAAACTTGCAAAGCAGCAATGGGATAAGGGTACGTTAAAAATGGCTTCCGCTAATTTTGAGGTAACAGAAACCAGCGACGCGCCGGAACTGATAAAGCCGGGCCAATACCGGGCTACTGCCACACGAAGCAAGCTAATTGAAATAAGTATGGTTGACATCGGCGGAAATGACAATGCTTTGCCGCTGGTACTCACTTTCAAAGGTCAGGAATTAAAACTGGCGGCCGGTGAAAACTCGGACGGTCTGCCATTACTCACTAATAACAACAATCAAAAAGACGAAGAAAAGATGGATTACAAAGCTATCGCCCTGAAATTGGGGTTGCCGGAAACGGCTGGAGAAAATGAAATTCTTTCTTCTATTGAAGTGCTGAACGGCTATGAATTGGCTAACCAGCAATTACAACAGGAGAAAGAACAAATGCAGTTGTCTGCTATTACGCAAACAGTAAAAGAAGCCACAGGCAAACGCCTGATTATGCCGGAAAAGGAAGCGCATTTTATTGAATTGGGTAAAAAGGTAGGTATTGAAAGCCTAAAGTTGACTTTTGATTCCATGACACCGATACAAAAGCCGATGAATTTGATAAACCAGCCCGGCGGTTCCGGTTCTATGGCTTTGGATTGGAAAAAATTGTCTGATGTTCCGGCGGATCAGATGGAAAACTTGAAAGAAAATGACAAGCCCACTTATATGAAGCTGTTTAAGGCTGAATATGGTGTGGATTGTCCCAACTACTAATTTTATAAAACAGGTAAAAATGAAAACAGGATTTAAACTCTTTTCCCGGTTGCTTATTAATGCAATGATGGGGCTTTTTCTTGCCGTTGCAGTGGGTGTTCCGGCCTCTGCCGGTGCGGCGGTCGTCGTAGGTGCGTCGATTATTTCGGGCAACTTTCTGCCGAACGGTTCGGCTTGTGCCGGTGTATATACGGAAATTTGGACGGGTGAACTAATTAAGAAATTACGTGCCGGAATTACGGCTACATGGCTGGATGGCATTCCCGATTATTCCGATAAAGCCGAAAATGATATTATTCACCTTATCGACGTGGGCGGTGATCCCGATGTTTTGATTAACAACACAACTTACCCTATACCTATCCAAGATTTGGAAGATGGCGACGTTGCTATCAGTTTGGATAAATATCAAACAAAGGCTACCCGTGTCACAGATGACGAACTTTACGCCTGTTCTTATGAAAAGATGGCAAGCCACAAAGAACGTCACGGCGATTCTATTTTGGTAAACAAATTCAAGAAAGCAATTCACGCCCTTGCTCCTCAAAAGAACTCCGATTTGACACCGGTAGTACTTACCACCGGAGCAAACGACAACGGCCGCCGTAGGATTACAACAAAGGATATTGTTGCGTTGAAAGACAAATTCGATAAAATGGAAGTTCCCACAGAGGGCCGCCGCCTTGTGTTGTGTTCGGATCACGTCAACGATTTACTGCTTTGCGACCAGAAGTTTGAAAAGCAATACTATAATTACACGACCGGCAAGATTGCCAATTTGTACGGGTTTGAGGTTTACGAATATGTTAGTTGTCCGTCATTCACTACTAACGGAATAAAAAAGAAATTCGGTGAAACGGCTTTAGATGGAACATATCAGGCTTCGGTTGCTTTCTATGTAAAGCGCATGTTTAAGGCTTCGGGCAAGACTAAAATGTACTATTCAGAAGCCGAAAAAAGTCCGCAGACACAGGAAAGTTTAATCAATTTCCGCCATTACTTTATCGTACTACCAAAAAAGATGGAAGCTATCGGCGCGATTGCCAGTGCGGCTTATGTACCTGAAATATCAGTTACCCCGAAAACAATCGCTTACCCGGTTAATGGTGGTACAAAGCAATTTGCGGTAAGTGCTTCGTCCGACTACGCATATACAGAACCGGAAGGTTTTAAGATTGTAAAACAGGACAAAGTTTTATTGGTAACTGCTTTGGATAATACGGCAGGTGAAGCCGCGAAAGAAGGCGTTATTACTCTGACGCTTGCCGAAGATGTGACAAAAACCGCCACAATCACTTTAACACAGCCTAAAGCATGACGCGCGGATTAAGAAACAACAACCCCGGTAATCTCCGTTTGTCGAAAGACAAATGGCAGGGGCTAAAGGCGGTGCAAACGGACAAAGAGTTTTTCCAGTTTGAAACAATGGCGCATGGTTATCGTGCCCTGATCCGTACTTTGCAGAACTACCGCAAATTACACAAGTGTCAAACGATAGCGGATTTTATTAGCCGCTATGCTCCAAAGATAGAGAACAACACCGCCGGATATATACAAAGAGTTTGCCGCGAAATGCAAGTACCAACTACCTACGTGCCGGATGTGAACGACAAAGCGACCATGTGCAATTTTGCGGCGGCTATCAGTCAGGTAGAAAACGGTGTTCCTGCCGTTATGGCTGACGTGTATTCCGGCTGGGAGTTACTGAACAAATAACCTAAGAAGTCAGGATGGAATTGTCTGAAATAATATCGTTGGTAGCCGCAATTATATCCGCACCGTTAAGCGCGTGGCTTACGGCTGTACTGCTACGCAGGAAGTACGACGCAGAAGTCGAGCAACTCCGGGCGCAAGTGGAAGCCTCCAAGACGGACACACGCGGCGACGAACTGGATAATGTTAAAAAGGCAATGGCCATCCTGATGGAACAGGTGGTCGAACCACTAAAAAAGGAGATTTATGAAATACGAAAAGAATTGGAACGGCTTCGCCGGGCTGTCGAAAAAGTCAATACTTGTCCTCACGCTGATATTGCTTGCCCTGTTCGTGATGAGTTGCGGAGGGCTGAAAAATGCGAGGGGCACGCCCGTGAACCCACCTGATAATATAGCAACGGAACGTCTTGTACCTGTTTACCTGTCGCCTGATTCGGCACTCCTTACGGCTTTGTTTGAATGCGATAGTAATAATCAGGTTATAATGAAGGCTTATAACGAATTGAAAAGTGCAGGGGTTGAAAGTAGCCTTTCTTTTGATAACGGAAAACTGGATTACAAGGCTAACGCCAAGCATGACACGATTTATATACCGGCAAAAGATTCTATTATTTACGTGCCTACGCCAGTCCCCGGTGAAACGGTCTATATCAACCGGCTTACATGGTGGCAACAGGCGCAAATTTACCTTTGCCGATTGCTTGCGGTTGTCCTATTGATTAAATATCTGCCTTCAATTTGGAAGGTTATTTTAAAACTATTAAAACGTCGTTAGAATGGCAAAAGAAAAGCATACAGAAGAAACCCCGGTTATCGTACCGGCTAATGAACCTGCCTTTTTGGCTCAATACCGGGAAGCCTACCCGGATAGTTTAAACTTTCATGTTACCGGTGATAACTTGGTTTTTCTCGGACATGAACACGATAAGGCCGTTTCCCATCAAAAAAGATGTGGAAAGGGTGAATTAAAAACCTATTAATTAATAAAACATGAGTTTACCAAATGTAAATATTACGCTGGGTAACGGTAACATCGGAACTGTAACCCTTTCGGATGATGGTATTGCCGGGCTTATTTTGACCGGATCAGCCATAGAAGGAAAACTCGCTCTTAACAAAGTGTATGTACTTTCTTCCAGTAATGACCTGTCAAAGCTGGGTATTGACAAAGAAAGCAACCCCTTAGTTTATAAAGACGTGTCGGCCTTCTACACAACTGCCGGTGATGGCGCGGAACTTCATTTGCTGGTAGTTAGTGAGGCTACCACATTGACACAAATTTGTTCTGCCGAAGCCGGATCGCCTTTGCAAGTTTTGATAGATTCCGCGGCCGGGCGTATTCGTCTTGTCGGTGTGAACCGCAATGCCCCGGCTTCTTATGCTCCTACGATTGAAAAATGTATCGACAAAGATGTAGTTACTGCCATTGCCGCTGCTCAATCAGTCGTTAAAGCATATATGGATAAAATCGCCCCGTTTGTAGTTTTGCTTCCGGCCATCGCTTGGAGTGGCGAAACGGATAGTCTTTACCAGCCGCGCGAAGGATCACAGAATAGTGTTAGTGTTGTACTTGCTTCTGACGGTCTTTTTGGTGGTAGTAAATTATATTCTGCCGCTATCGGTCAGGTTCTCGGTCGTGCCGCTACATGTGCGGTTAATATCTCTATCGGACGCGTAAAGGATGGCAGTATTGCCGCCGACGGTTATCTGACGGACGGAAAGAAACCGGAAGAAGATTACAACCTTTGGAATATCCTGCACGATGCCGGTTATATCTTTTACCGTACTTATATCGGGAAAAACGGTTATTACCTGAATGATGATGCCACGGCCATCGCAACAACGGACGACTATCACCGCCTTTGTCTTATCCGCGTTATACAGAAAGCCGTTGTTATCTGCTATAAAACGTATATCGACGAAATTTTAGATAGCATCATGGTTGATGCCGATACCGGCCAGTTATCGCAACCTGTCTGCAAGTCTTTCGAGCAATCAATCATTCGTTCTATTAATACGAATATGGACGGTGAAATAAGCGGCTTTAAGGCTTATATCAACCCGGATCAGAATTTGATTTCTACCGGTTCTCTGAAGGTTCAATGTAAGATTGTACCTACTGCACTGCTTAAAGAAATAGATGTGGATTTGTCATTTAGTAACCCCTATAATACAAGTGAATAATGAGCAGTTTTAATACGAAAGAATATGCTTGGATTGACGTAAAACTCGTCATGTTAGGCAAGGAAGTAACCGGGCTTCGTGGTATTGAGTACAAGATGAAAAGGCAAAAAGAATGCCTTTTTGCAACCGGAAAGAAGGCGCGCGGCATCCAGTTAGGTAAAAAGGAGTATGAAGGTACTATTACATTGCTCCAGTCTGAACTGATAGCCTTACAGGCCGCCGCAAAGGCAAAAGGACATGATGATATTACCGATTTGGAATTTGACGCTATTGTGTCTTATCTGCCTGAAAGCGGAGTTATCCAAACGGACAAGATTATCAACCTTTCCATTACGGAAGCCCCATACGCGATTAAAGAAGGTGATTTACAGCAAGAACATGCTTTGCCTTTTATCGCCTGTGACATGGAACCGAATGTAATTTAATAAACTTAAAAACGATGAACGAAGAAAACAAAGCAACAGTCGAACAGATTGAGGAATGGAAAAAGAAATACGGCGATGTGTTTCAGGTAACAGTTGAAGGAAAAACGGCTTATCTGCATAAGCCCGACCGTAAGGCTCTCGGTGCGGCCGCGGTCATTGGCAAGTCCGATCCGATGAAGTATAACGAAATACTTCTGAACAACTGTTGGATTGCAGGTGACGAAGAAATAAAGAAAGACGACGCTTTATTTTTGGGCGTATCTGCAAAGCTGGCCGACCTTGTCGAAGTAAAAGAGGCCGAACTAAAAAAATTATAAGCCGAACAAACATAGCAGAGAAGCCCGGATGGATGTTTTTAGCCGATACCCTTATCCGGGCTTATTTGCACATAAACCCCGAAGAACTTACGGATGAAGAATGGGCGCATCAAATAGCGATGGCCGAATGGGTGAAACAGGATTTAATAACTAATTTATGGCGAGCAAAATAGAATACATATTTTCCCTACAAGATAAGATTTCCGCTAAATTGGGCGGCATTACTGCCACGTCCGATAAAACGATAACGGCCCTTACCGGTGTACGCGAAAAAGTTTCTTCCGTCGATGCCGTATGCAAAGATACGGGTAAGACTATCGGTTCGCTTAAAATGAAAGTAGATGCCCTTCAATCTGAAAAGGAATGGATACCGGCGAATAATTTGCCAGCGATCCGGGAATACAATAAAGAGATTTCCCGGTTGACAAAAGAGATTGATGCACTGGAAACGGCCAGCGGCGGCGGTAAATTTAAGAAATGGGCCTCTGATGCTTTCGATGCCATACCGGGCGCAGGTCTTATCAAAAATCCACTTGTTACCGGCATGGCCGCTTTAGGTTTTGCCGGTAAGGCCGGAATGAATTTGGATGAAGGACTGGCGCAGGTAAATATTACCGCACGGCTTGATGAAGCCGGGTTGTCCGATTTGAAAGACAAACTTAAAAAGATTGCAAAGGATAACAAAACGGACGTTGTACTTTCCCCGGTAGGTTTCGAGCAAATAAACTCACAGTTGAACGATGTTGATTTGTCGCTGTCTATTTTGGATGCTTCATTGAAAGGTAGCAAAGCCGGGTTTACGGATGTAAAAACAGTGTCTTCTGCTTTGGCTCAATCCTTATCTATTATTGGTAAGGAGAACGCCAGCGCACAAGAAGTTCTCGACACTTTTTTTGCGGCGAAACGTGTCGGGGCTGGCGAATTTGCCGATTTTGCACGCTATATGCCAAACCTTATTGCCGGTGCTTCAAATATGGGTATTGCCTATAAAGAGGTTGCCGGTACGTTTGCCTATATGACTGGGAAAGGACAATCGGCGGAACGTGCCGCTGTCCTGATGGAAAATGCTTTTTCTGTTTTGGGGCGTGGCGAGGTTCGCGATAAGCTGGCAAAGTCCGGTGTTAAAGTTTTTGATGAAACCGGAAAAATAAGAAGCCTTGTAGATGTATTTGGAGAGTTGCAAGGTGTTATGGGTGACATGAACGATGAACAAAAGTCGTCATTCCTCGAAAAAGTCGGTTTGGTGGATAAGGAAGCTAAAAACGCATTTGCCATTTTAACTTCGGATATTACCAAATATAACGAGTCAATGCACGATGTAACTAATTCGTCCGGCGAAACTGACGCGGCTTTGGAGTTTTCAAAGAATAGTGTACAACAGGCGACCGAAGTTTGGAACAAGTTTAAAAACATGGGTGCGCAAGTCGGCGAAATAATCCTGCCGGTTATATGTGCCGGTTTAAGTGTTGCCGATGTTGTATTGTCCGCCGTTTCCTTTACGCTTGATACGGTTGTCGGGTTCTTTGGTTCTTGGTATTCTTTACTTTCAGAAGGCAATCCGCTTGTAGTTGGTTTAACGGCCGCTTTGGGCTTTTACACTGTCGCGATGGGGGCAAACTACGCAATCACGCAAAAGGCTGTTATTATCGGCGGTCTTAAAAAAGTGCTGGATATTACACAGGCTGCCGCTACATGGGGGCTAACGACGGCGCAATGGGCATTAAACGCAGCGTTCTACGCTTCTCCTTTGGGTTGGATTGCACTTGCTATTGGTGCGGTTATTGCAGCCGTAACATATTGCTGGCAGAAATTCGAGGGCTTCCGGGTTGCGATTCTTGGTGTATGGGGTGTAATAAAAGAATTTGGGGCTACCTTGCTGAATAGTGTTGTAAAACCTTTCAAGCAAGTTTTAAGCGGTATTGGTGGTGTTTGTTCGGCTATTGTTAATCTCGTGAAAGGAAACTTCAAGGAAGCGGCCGCCGCGGCTAAAGATGGTTTCAAAAATATCGGCGAAGGTGTGGTAGGGGCTAATCCTGTGTCTATTTTATACAACACCGCTAAAGATGGCAACTATTCGGAAGCATGGGAAAAAGGCAAACAGGCCGGGCATGATAGTTGGGCGGCATCCCAGCAAAAAACGGATGATGTATCAGCGATGGATAAACTTATACCTGATCCGAAGCCGTTGCCACAAACTAATAATGTTCCGGGAACAAACTTTAATGACCTGATGGCAAAATTGAGTAAGGATAAGAAGGGCACAAAGGCTAAGAAGGTTATCAAGCTCGACGAAAACACAAAGAACCTGAATGAAACCGACACTTATACCGCTGTCACCCGTAAACTGGCTCCCTTAACCGTCAGTCTGAAACCAACGGAAGCAAAAGAACAGGTTGCTAATAAGATTTTACCGGCCGGAAATACCATAGACGCAAAAGCAGCTTTTATGGCAAAGGCGGATGATAGAACACAAAGCTACGAACCCGAAAAGGATAATTATCTTTCTGACATTATGCACAATGTACGAAAGATTGCCGCCGCTATCATGTTTCCGGTAGCTGTTAGTCTGTCTGCACCTGATGCAAAGGCGATTGAACCTGTTTCTCCTATTGTCAATTTAGATACGCCGGTATTGGCTATGCAAATACCAGCGGCTTCACACTCTGAAACAACCAGTTCGGTAGCTAATATATTTCAACCGGTAAGCCCGGATATTCAGGTAGCCAGCCCAGCGGTAAGTGTTCCGGCGTTCCCGGCTATACCAACCCCGGCCGCGCCCGTTGTTGATGTGGTCGCCCCATCGGTAAATATACCTGTTCCCGAAATGCCGGACATAAGTTCACCGGACACATTGGAGGCTTTCGCCATGCCTGAAAAGGTAACGGAAAAAAACAACTTTGTTTCTGAAAGCGCTACCAACACTGTGAAGGAAACCGGTAAAACGATACATGTTGAAAAGGTTTGTGATAGTGTGGTTATCCACGTACAGAATACAGATAATAAAGGAAGTGAAACCATACGCGCTGAAATATTGCGTGTATTAAATGAATTAGCAGAAGGATGAGCAGTTTTAATTTAGGCGACATATTGGCAAATGTTATCGGTTATAAAGGCTTTCCGTATCTCGGCGGCTTCTTTCCTGACAAACCGGCCAAATATCAGGGTTCGGGTTATGATTATCCGGGTGAACCAGCCTCGGCAAAGACTTATTCGGATTTGGGTAGCGTCTTGCGTAAGAAAGACGCACAAGGCCGCTGGTACTTTATGCCGGTTGTGTTTGAACACAAAGGAACGGAATATGAAATACCTAATTCAGTCATTTCGATAAACGGCAAAAAAACAATCGTAGAAACGCCGATGGTCGGCCGCAAGGGTACAGTTAAGGAACTTATTTCTGTTGATGATTACGAAATAAATATTGCCGGTGTTGCTTTAGATATTGATTTTCCGGATCAGCAAATTGCAAAGCTGAACGAACTTTATAATATCAACGAATCAATCACATTGAAATGTGCCCTTACTGATGTTTTTTTAGAGGAAGAAGATAAGGTGGTTATAAAAAATATTGATTTTCAGGAAATGCGCGGATGTGAAACGGCGCAAGTTTTTAAAATGAATTTGGTTACAGATAGAAGTTTTGAATTAATACTCGAATGATATGTTTGTATTGTGCTGTGAAATAAAAGTGGGTGGCGTTTCCTTTAAAAGCGTTCACGACGTAGAGATAAAGCGAAGCCTTTATAACCTTGCCGGGGTGGCTGTTATAAAAGTCCCTGTTACCGCTGTGCTCAAACATGCCGGTGAACCGCCTACGCATATTGAAACCGCACAGGCCATCAAAGTAGGTGATAAGGTAGAAATAAAGCTGGGTTATGACAATGCGTTGAACACGGAATTTGTCGGCTATGTAAAACGGCTCAATTACAAAGTTCCGCTTGAAATAGAATGCGAGGACGAATATTATAAACTACGCTTTGTAAACTGCGTTTTCAGTAAAAAGGAAACATCGTTAAAAGAGTGTTTGAACGCCATTCTAACGGGTGTTTCATTTGGCAATGTAATAGACCTTACTTTAAAAAACTTCGTTGTGAATAATAAGCCCGGTTCTTGGGTGCTTGGCTACTTGAAAAAGGAATACGGCCTAATCGCCTACTTTGATATAAATGGAAAGTTGTACGTTGGCAAGGCCCATGACGTAAAGGGAGAAACGGTTAAATACGTCCTTCGTGAAAATGTTATCAGTGACGACGAACTTAAATATCAGCTTGCAGAAGATGTAAAACTAAAAGTAAAGGCTATTTGCTATTATAAGGACGGTACAAAGATAGAAGGCGAATTGGGTGAAGATGGCGGCGAACAACGGACGTTCTACTACTATGACGTAAAGGATGCCGGGGAATTGAAAGCACTTGCACAGGAAGAATTAAAACGATATTCTTTTGATGGGTATCGTGGTAAAATAAAGACGTTCCTCTTTCCCTATGCCTTGCCGGGCATGGTAGCAAATTTAGAGGACAAAGTATATAACGAGCGAAGCGGTGATTATTTTATTGAGGCGGTCGATGTTTTATTCGGTATGTCCGGTGCTCGCCGCATCGTTGAAATAGGTATCAAGGCATGAGCAAGGAAATTGACGAAATACGGCGCAAGTTTCAAAGCAGTTTCAGCGGTGAAGGCGATACGGTTTTTTCTGCTGTCGTTACCGAAGTAAACGAAGAAGAATTTACTTGCACGGTTAAACGTGATGAACAGGTTGATTATTTCGATGTACGTTTAAGAGGACTTGTTAAGGCCGAATTGCAGGGCTTCGCCTTCATCCCCAAACTGGAAAGTATTGTGTTGGTTGCCCGGATCGGAAAAAGCAACGAACTGTTTGTTTGCCAGTTTACCGAAATTGATAAAGTTGTTTTCACGGATAACGATTTGGAATTAAAAATTGACTTGGAAAACATCGACATAAAAAAGGGTGAAAAGATAACCATTCATGTAGATGCTGAAAAATTGGAAGTCATAAATGATAAGACGAAGGTGACACATGAGGCGGAAGCCTTGACGCTTCTGTCGGATCAGGCAACCATAAAGATAACGACGGGCGGCCTTACTTTGAAGAAAGGCGGTTCCGGCTTAAAAAAGACTTTGGATAAAATGTTGGACGGTATATGCCAGCTTACCGTTCCGACTGCCTTAGGGCCTTCGGGTGTTCCGATTAATCTCGCTACATTCCAGCAAATAAAAGCTGACTTACCTAATTATTTGGAGGGTTAAACTATGCCATTGAACAAAGCAGCTATCAAAGGAGAAGTAAAAAGCGCGTTTACGCAGGTGATGGATCAGCAAGGCGACGACCGGGAAGGGGCTATTGACAAAGTCGCGGATAAGATTGCGGATGCAATCGTAAACGCAATAAAAAGCGCTCAAATAACCTATTCCGCCGGGCTTGTTTCCCCGATGGGTGCGGTTACGGGAACTTTTAACTACACAATATCGTAGGCATGAGAGACTATAAACAAACGGAAACGGGCGACCTTGACTTTGTTTCAGGCGATTTGCAAATTACGGAAAGCACCTACCAGCACCAGCGTGATTTGCTCCTGTCTGATAAGGGACATATCCGGGACAAGGCCGAAGCCGGTGTGGGGGCTGTCAATTACCTTTTAGGCAATGAACCGGAGGCCTTTTTGCGTGCCACACGCAAAGAGTTTGCCGCCGATGGCATGAAAGTTCGTAAGGTGTCCTTTTCCACGTATGGCAATGATTTAGAAACCGACGCAAGTTATGAAAACGATTAAGGTCAAAGACAATCAAATATTGCTGGATATAGCCCTGCAATATTACGGCACGGCGGAAGCTATCGCGGAGATACTGGCGAATAATCCCGGTATAAAGAACGATCCGCAGGCCCTTGTTAATTCCGGTCGCCCGTTAGGTAGTTTCTACCCGGACGCAAAACTGGAAGTTGGTTCTTCTTTACTGATAGATGATGATAGCCGCCGGGTAAAAAAGACGGTTGTCAAAAAGATAGAAAATGATGTAACAACCTATATGACGGAACAATGGCAAGAACGATTGAACAAATAAAAGAAAGTATCACCGGGAAGTTGAAAACAAGTTTCGACCTTTCCAGTTCAGCGGCCGCCGAATGGCGTTTGTGGGTTCACTGTGTCGCCTATGCTATTTATATGTTTGAAATAGTGCTGGACGCTTTCAAAGCCGAAATGGATGCCGATGCGAAGAAAGAAGTTGCCGGAACGCTTACTTGGTACAATGACAAGTGTTATGAATTTCAGATGGGGCACGAACTTGTATTTAACACTGTGACCGGCTTACTGGAATATAATATAGCGGATGAAACGGCCCGTGTTATCAAAATTGCATCCGTTAATGTGGCGGCTGACGGAAATATCTTTTTCCGTGTTGCTACCAATAGCGAAGACGGAAAGATTGTGCCGTTATCAAGTAACCAGCTATTAAATTTTAAAAACTATATCGACGCTATCAAGTTTGCCGGTACAAAGTCCACGGTTATCTCTACCGATGCGGACGAAGTACGTTATCAACTCACCGTTTACTACAATCCGGCCAATCCGGTAGAAGCGGTTCGCCTTGCCGTTCTTGATGCGCTGGAAGTGTTCAAAACCTCTCAAAAGTTTGGTGGGGTTATCTACCGGCATAAATTACTTGAGGCGGTTACTTCAACCGAAGGCGTTGTTACGGCCAAACTTACCGGACTGGCCCGGAAGGGGACGGAAGATGCCGAGTTTATCGACATTGATACGCTGGCTTATCTTCATGCCGGTTATTACAACTATACGGAAGATAGCACGCTGACGCTAATATCCATTAACGACATATAGCCATGAACATAGTATTAAACTTTAAGGAACTGATACGGCAATACGTCGCTCCCTACCGGCGCGGTTCTAACCGGCTTAAATGGTTGTGGGGGCTTGTGGATTTGCAGGGCGTGTATGACACGTTTTCCGCTTGGCGTGATTATTACCGGTATAAGGTGCATGTAACCAGCCAACACAAGGCTTTGCAAGGCCACTTAAATAAAACCTTCGGCGGTGGTATCATTGTAAAAAGCTATAACGACCAGTTTTTGGATATTGGCCTGAATAGCGAACCGGCCCATTGGGTAATTTTTGAACCTATGCAGGAAATTGCATTGGAAGGCGAAGGCGGTCAAAGTTTTTTAGACGTGGACTTTATTGTCTATGCCCCTGAAGGAATAGACCGGAACTTGCTTTCCGCCGAAATTGAAAAGTACAAACTGGCTGACAAAGCCTATAAAATAGTAACAAGAAAATGAAACGACACGTACAATTCCCCGGCATACGGAAGTGGTCGGGCGATGATTTAATGGAGTTGCAGGGTGAAGGACTTTCGATTGCCGACCGTTTCTTTTCCCAATATGGAAACTGCGTAATTTGTGGCTGTACTGTATCAGAAGGCAATATTTCCGCCGGATTGGTAGCGATTGGCGGAATGGTGATGCCCTTTGAAGCCGTCACCGGTATAGAAGTATTTCCGGTTTATCTTGTCAAAGACGAACAACATGTTCAGCGTGAGTATGCCGATGATGTTGTTCGCGACATAGCGGTAGAATATTATGCAAAGAAAGTGCAGGAGAAACCGGCCGGGGACTATATAGAAATTACGGCCACCGGTGCACCTGTGTTTTTTGATATGATAAAATCTACATGGCTGACCGGTATATTGAAACAACTAACGGATTTGAAAGAAAAGGATAAAGATATATCGGATGCTATTGAACTGATAAAAACCGGCGACACGGCGACTGGCGACCGGTTGGTAAAGTTAGAAAAAAAGATGCCTTCATTACTGGATCATTCGCCAACGGTGGACGACGACAATTTCGATATAGGCGTAGAGGTTTGGACGGTTGCCGCCAATGGGGCGAAAACCTTTTGGAAGTGTCACGATAACGCCAAAGGGGCGGCCGTATGGAAACCCAGCGGCGAAGGTGGCGGCGGTAGTGGCAGTTATGGCGGCGCGGTCTATCTGACCGGCCAAACTGATTTTTCAAAAGCAAGCATATTAATTAAAAACGGATATTTACAATGAGCGAAACATCTACAACAGGTGCATACGTGTACCAACAGATCGTAAAAACTACGGCACAGTGGGCCGCAGATACAAGTATTATACCTGAAAATGTGTGGCTATTTGAGCGTAAAACAAATGGCAAGATTGTAACAAAACTAAGCGACGGTCTTCACCCTTATAACAAACTGGATGAATACGGCCTTAGTGCGTGGGATGCTGCGCAAGAAGGCGGTTACGAAGGTACGAAAGAAGAATTTTATGCTTCTTTGGGCCTTATAGATGAAAAGATTGAAATAGTACAAAACTTAGTTGCATCGCTTGATGGCAAGTTTGCAGAAACGCCAACATTGAACGCAAAGCCAACGGAAAGCACCCTTACTTATAAGTCGGGGGAAATTACCCGTACTTTTACCATCGGACAACAATGCCGTGTTTTTGATACAGAAAATGAAAAGTATGTATTTTACCAACTGTATGACATTACGGCGGAAAATAAGGCGGACTGGCAAATTGCCGGTAGTGACGGTTCCGCCTTTTCCGAAACGGTTAAAATTACACTTTCCAGCAATCAGGGCGTAGGTGATGCAGCCTTAAACGGTGTTATTATAACTATTAAGTATTCAGGATCACAAACTGATCTTGTTTGGGCTGGTGCTGAACTATCCGCAACTATCCCTATGAGTGTAGAATATCAGGTTGTTTGCGGTGATGCTTCCGGGTATTTATCCCCCGAAACACAAACTTATTTGGCGGTAGGCGGCAATAAAAGACAAATAGGTCTTGTATATTCAACTGAAAAAGTAACGGCTAATGTATCAACGAATGATGGCGCGGATTGTTCGGCCCGGACGGTTCAGGTTATCAATACCGCAAATTCTCAAATAGTGGGTAGTGGTAGCGGTTCTTCGGTAGTCATAAAAGTGCCGTTCGGTATCAGTTATAAAGTAAAGGTTGATAACTTCCCCGGCTATCTGACACCACAGGAACAAACCTACACGGCAAATTCCGCTACCCGTTCCGTTTCTTTCCAGTATGAAAAGATTGTTGATGCTTCGATTGTCTTTGATAAGTCTATCAGTGATCCGTCAAATATTACAGGCGAAATAAATAGCGGTGTTCTTGCCACTATTCTATCTAAGTTCCGCCGTTGCCTATGCAAGAAGACTGCCGACGGTCAAGTTACCATTGCTTATTTAAAGGACACAGATAGTAATTATTATGAAGATGGAACGGCGGCCCAATTAAACGGAAATGAAGGGGATGTTATGGTTGACTTTCCCGAATTTTATTATAAACATGAAAAGATAGACGCTAATAAATTTCGTTATCGTTTTGCCGAATATAATGTGGACGGGACGTTTAAACATGTTCCGCGTAGCTTGGTAGGGGCTTACAAGGCATATCAAACCGGTAGTAAGCTATACAGTCGTAGCGGTGTTACACCTACCACGAGCACAACCTATACAAACTTTGCGAGCTATGCGGCGGCCCGTGGGGCAGGCTATCAGATGATAGATTTTCAACAACATTGCGTTATTGCTTTTATGCTATATGCAAAGTACGGCAACCGTAATTTGCAGGCAGTTTTGGGAGTTGGCGGCGCAACTTATTCCCCGGCCACTACCACCGGTACAAGCAATCAAAAAGGCAACCGGGACACGGCAAACGAAACATCCGGCTATGTGAACGGGCTGGGTATTGAAGGCGTTTTCGGTGGTCAGTACGAATGGACGCAAGGCGTATCTATTCAAGATCGTGTTTGGACTATTACCGATCCGGACGGAACAGTAAGAAATGTTAATGCGCATACAGGTGACGGTTGGATAACAGGCGAAGCCGCCGAAGCCGGGCCTTTTTTCGATATGGTTCCTATCGCTGTCGGCGGTTCTGAAACAACGCACTATTCAGACCACTACTGGCAAACAAGCGGCGGCCCCTTCTGTTTGTTGCGCTCCTATAATTCGTCGAACACGAATGGCGGTGTTGCGTATTCGAATGCGAATAACGCTGCGTCGAACTCGAACACGAATATCGGTTCGCGCCTCATATTCAGGAAAAAGATTTTTGTTATGTGGCTCTTGATGGGGACGTGTCCCCGAACATTCCACAGGGAAATGCACCTTGCCTCTTGGCAAAAAATAAACAGTCAAAAATGTGTGTGGTAGGTTAATTCTCGAAGCACATAGATTTCTGAAAGCGAAATTAATAAGATGAAACGATACGGATTTCTGATAGAGCAAGTAATCGAAGAAAGCAACCTGATAGATGCCTTCGATGCCGTGATGCGTGGTAAGAAGCGCACGCGCACCGTTCGCTATCTGATAAAGCACCGGGATAGCTTACTTTCTGAACTTGCCGAAGAAATAAAGACCGGGACTTATAGGCCAACCGGCTATCGCGAATTTGAAGTGGTGGAACACGGAAAAGTTCGCGAAATACAGTCCCTTCCTTTTAAAGACCGTATCGCCCTTCATGCAATAATGAATATTTTAGGTAAGGTTTTCGGTGGTATGCTGATCCGCGATACTTTTGCCAGTCTTCCCAAACGTGGAATACACGACGGTTTGAAGCGTGTCGGAAAGGCTCTAAAAGATAAAGCAGGAACAAAATACTGCCTGAAACTCGACCTTAAAAAGTTTTATCATTCCGTCGATCAAGATGTGTTAATCGAATTATTAGGTAGAAAAGTAAAAGATGATAAGTTTATGAACATCCTAATAGGCATTATTCGGAGCTATGACACCGGTTTGCCGATAGGTTATCATTCCAGCCAATGGTTAGGCAATTTCTACCTGTGCTTATTAGATTATTACGTTAAGATAGTATTGGGCGTTAAATACTACTTTCGTTATTGTGATGATATTGTTATCTTGTCTTCATCCAAACAAGAATTACACGCTATACTGGAAAAAATTCGGTCGGTTATAGAGGGGCGTTTGCACCTTACGATTAAATCGAATTATCAGATTTTCCCGGTAGAGGCGCGAGGCATTGACTTCTTGGGCTATGTGATCCGGCACGACTATGTGTTAGTTCGCAAACATATTAAAGTCCGTGTCGCCCGTCGGTTGCACAAGATTAAAAGTAAGAAACGAAAGTACATTGTTATCGCCTCTTTTTGGGGCTGGATAAAACATTGTAACGGAAAACATTTATTTTTTAAATTAACTAATATGAAAAGTTTTAAAGATTTAGGCGTCGTGTACAAGCCAGCGGACGGAAAGAAGCGTTTCGAGGGCAATCTAACCCCTTTGGGGCAACTCCAAAACTGTAAAGTAATGGTTTTGGATTTTGAAACCGATATTAAAACGAAGGAAGGAGAAGGCCGGTATGTGGTTCAATATGAACTCGACGGGCAAAAAGGCAAGTTTATCACAGCTTCGGACGAAATGAAAAACATTCTCGACCAAATTAAGGAACTGAATGAACTGCCTTTTGAAACAACCATCCGTCGCGAAACATTCGGAGGTAATAAAACTAAGTATGTATTTTCTTAATTAGTAAATTATGAAACGAATTAAAGGAACAGACGGGGTTGCGCTGGTTGAATGTGTAAACCCTATAACAAACAAATGGCGCGTCCGTTGGGATGTTCAGGCAAACGCCGGAACAGACGAAAAGGGCGAACCGGAAACAGGCGTTAATTACATGGAAGAAGAATTTTCATGCAAACCGACTTTTTCCGAAATAAAGGAGTTAATTACAGGGTGGTTTAATCAGTTGATAGACGAAAAGATTTTATCCGGCTTTGTGTGGAATGGTTTCCCGGTATGGTTATCTACCGAAAATCAGTTTAATTACAAAGCAGCTTATGACCTTGCCGTGCAAACAAGCGGAACAACCTTGCCAGTTACTTTTAAATTCGGTTCGGACAAAACCCCGGAATACCACGAATTTAGTAGCTTGGATGAATTGACGGATTTTTATATTAAGTCCGTAGCGTTTGTTCAGGACACACTAAAACAGGGTTGGACGGAAAAAGACACGTTCGACTTTGCACCGTATCAGGAGGAATAACGCCTGAAAAACCTTCCGGGGGAAGGATAAAAAAAGCCCCCGACCAAGTATATAGAATAGACGCCAATCATATTATATACACAAAGCGACAACGCCGCGCGGCCGAGGGCTAATACCTTCTTCCGCGACGTTATCGCTTTTTTTACATAATATGATTGGCATTGCAAATATACTCTAAAATTCTGATTTATGACGGTTTTTGAAATACTTTCTTTTAACCGGGAACTATTGCGCCGCCTTATGGCAACAGGGGTTAAGGTGAATGATTGCGAATATGTGGACTTGTACAACGACTATCTGCAAATGCGTAATACCGGCGATAAAACGACTTATATAGTAGCTGTTCTTTCCGACAAATACAGTGTTAGCGAAAGGCAGGTTTATTCTATTATAGACCGGCTGGGAAAAGACTGCAAAAGTTGTGCAGTGTAACCCGACCGAAAAATTATGCCTTGCGCCTGTTTTCATGCAACTTTGTGCAAACGAAAAACGAATGAGCATGGAGATTTTAAAGAAAACGTCCTCTTTGGGGAATTTAATTGTTAAAGAGGTTCCGAAGGCTTTAGCTAAGGAATTGATTATTGAGCACCATTATTCGCACAAGTGGAATGATGGAGGCTTTGGAAAATTTAATTTCGGAGTATTCCGGGAAGAAGAACCCGACAAGTGTTTAGGGGTTGCGGTATATGGGTACATGAAAACACCCTATGCAAAGATATTCACCCACCCGAACCCGGATGCGTGGATGTGTGAGTTAAACCGATTGTGGATAGATGATACTTTGGGCCATAACGCGGAAAGTGTGTTGATTGCAGCGTCTATTAAGCTGTTGAAGAAAACCGATCCTACTTGTGTAGCTGTTCAGAGTTTCGCCGATGGCCGGTTAGGGTGCGGTACAATCTACAAAGCGGCTAATTTCACTTATTACGGCTATCATTATACTGTATTTTGCCGCAACAAGCGGTCGGGCGAAGTAATACACGAACAGATACTAACAAATAGTACGTCGCCAACCGGGTATTTACGTTCAAACATTGCCTTTTTGGTAGGCGACTTAGAGATATTCAAGGTAAAGACGTACAGGTACATTTATCCGCTCTGTAAGAAGTTTCAGTTCGTTCGCGACCCGCAACCTTATCCGATGTATGATAAAGGCGAAGAGGCGGCCGAATGGAAGCGAGATAAAGGAAAGATAAAAGCAAACATCATTAGGTTGCTCGACAAAGTAGCCGCCTAACAATATCTACATACTTCTTTATTTGTTATAAAGGTAGTGATTTTGTGCGAGATATGCAAATTTGAAGGGGTGTTTTTTAGGTCAAAACAATAAAAAGTAATAGCATTAAAATGGCGTTCGAATACCGTTTTAATGCTATTACTTTTTATCCCAAAAACGAACCGCTTCGTTTTGCGCCGCCCGAAACTTCCGAACCATCTCGTTTTAAAAATTCGTCCGGGTGGTTTTGCGGATTATATAGTGAAGATAAAATTATTAAATTGATTGATTCGTTGAGAATAATGTTAGACGATGAAGAGCTATCTAGAAAATTGATTATAGTGACAGCGATCGATGACCGTATATTGAAGCGTGCTATAAAATTGAAGTATATTCATTTTACAAAAACTGGGGTGGAGAATTTGTCGATAGATAATTTAGTTTGTGAGTATATGGATAAATTATTTATCATTGGGATTAAACTTGGGAGTCTGACTTCCGATGAAAAAGATGAATTCTTTTTAGAACTGACAAAAAAGGATAGAGATTCTTTTGTTCCAACTTCCTTTTCTAATTTATTCCAAGAAAAGGAGCCAGATGAACATAATAACTATAATTATGCGCAAGAGACTGCTATGGCTAATGACAATGAAAGTTCAGCCGAGCACGCTTTGGATGTTAATTCTGAAGATGGTGAAATTTATCAAGATGGTGGTGTTGGAACTGAAAATAGCCCAAATGTAGATATCGAGTCTAATTTAAAACTAACTTCTTATGAAATAGATGTTTTAAGAAGAAAACTTCAGTTATATCCCAAAGCCAACCCTAGGCAAATTCGTATATTTTATTATCGTTATTTAATTGCTAAGCAATTGTTGATAAAGCAGTATGACAAGATACGTGAAGAGAATATTTGGCTCCAATCGCAGTATATTGAACTTTTCATCGAACTATTGATAAAATTATCACAATGTGATGATTATCTGTCGGTTTCTAAATTGAAAGCAAGTATAATAGAATCAAATGATGAAGATTTTCTTTTAGAAGGAATTATTGTTGGAAAAAGTGTTGATAAAGTGCATTGTAAAAGATTGGTTTGTGTATTAGATACTGTAATCGGATACTAAATATGTCAATTGAATTAGTAACTAGATATTTGTTGTTTTAAATATAACTGAATTTGAAAGAAGCTTTACATCTGATAAGATTGAAAGTGTCATTTTATGAAAGTTATAGAAAAAGCAGCGAAAGATTTGAAAAACATGACGGCCTTTTTCAAATCTTTCGCCGCTTTTTTAAATCTTTCCGCCAGCTTTCCGGAGGATATTTGAGTAGGTCAGCTATTCTCCTATTGCCTTTTTTTTTAATTCCTTGTGGTTTGAGTTTCTTTACTACTGCCATAGCTTTTTTGTTTTGTTGATTATTGAAGAATATATTAGAACGGTTAGGTAGGGTTAGGTTACTTTTAAAACTTTCGTGAGAAAAAATAAAAATAGAAAGTATTACTTTCTATTTATAAGTATATAATGAAAATTTTAAATGTAACCTAACCCTACCTAACCGATTGTTTCATATCGGATGCAAATAGGGTACTTTCTGGGCTAATTCTAATGGTAAACGGTGAGCTTTTATTTGTGATACTTCAATTTTAAAGTTGAAATATTCTTGTAAATTCTATGATTATTCAATTATAATATTTATTTTTGTGGAAAAATAATAAGATGGCAACACAAGAGGAGGTTGAAGCGTTTTTAAAGCAATTCCATCAGAAGTTAAAAGTCTTTAGTATTATCTTTAGAGATGAAAGAGGAAAAAATGCTCAAACATTAGCTGATTTGGAAATAACCCCCAAATATAGAGAAACTATTATAAAAGCAATTGAAGTAGAAGATTATTCTCAAGGACCAATAGTTGATACACTTAATCATTTAGGCGATATGTGGGTGTTCGGAAAAGATGTGAAAGGTCATGAGATTTATATAAAGATTTCGCTTGGAAGAGATAATTGTCAAACGATATGTATTTCATTCCATATTGCAGAATATAGAATGAAATACCCATTTAAAGGAGGAAAATGATGAAAAGCCCTTTTACAGGAGGAAATGTAAGCCTTCGGCAAGAAAATTCAGAATTGGTATTTCGCAAAGAGAAGTTTCGATACACTTATCTTTATTATGAGTGTGAGGATACTAAAGAACATTTCACAACGACGGAGATTGATGAACTGAATCTTGCACAAGTGTACAATCAGTACAGAATAAAATATGGTATCCCGTTTCCTGATGAAATAAAGCAGATACGAGAAATGTATGATTTGTCGGCTTTGAAGATGTCTGAGATACTGGGTTTTGGGGACAACCAGTATAGATTGTATGAAAGTGGAGGCATGCCAAGTGAAGCGAATGGGAAAGTGCTGAACTTGATAAAAGATCCTGCAATCTTCGAGACATTTGTAAGAAATGCAAGATATCAGTTGGATGAAAAAGAGTTTAAACGGATATTAGCTAAATTAAATAAAGTAATAGAATCCCAATTACCTGATATTGAAGCAGAACTGATTTATGATTCATATACAAGAGGGAGTATAAATGGCTATGCAACGCAGTCGTATAAGAAGCTTAAGAATATCTTATTATACTTTATAGAGCGCTGTGGCGGGGTATTTAATACTAAGATGAATAAGTTACTTTTCTATACCGATTTTCTTTGTTATAAAAAGTATGGAAGGGCCATGAGTGGCTTGGCTTATAAGGCTATTCAATATGGTCCTGTGCCCGTAAGATGGGATAGGGTGTATAGTTTGGTCGATGGTGTTAACCAAGATATTGTTGAATTTGAATCAGGTTATTCCGGGGTAAAGTTAGATTCATTGTTGACGCCGGATATGAATGTTTTTTCTCCGGAAGAATTATCGGTGTTGGAATCTGTATATGAAAATTTTAAAAATTCAACTGCCGCCGATATTTCTGCCATAAGTCATAATGAAGATGCTTGGGAAAAGTATTATGGCACCAATAAACTAATTGATTTTAGAGAGGCTTTTACATTGAAAGCTCTATAAGCTAGGAGTTACGAGTTACGAGCTACAAGTTACAAGTGGCTGCGCTATATTCCGAAAGGCACTTGTAGCTTGTAACTTATGTAGCTATCTCACTGATACAACTGATTGCTCTTCACACTCTCCATTTCCAGCAGTATTACCTCGTAACGTCTCATATTCTTGCTCATTACATACTGGAAACCATATTTGGTGAGGATCTTTCCTATCAGAATCTTTCCGGCATGGTTGTATTGATAGCCGGTTCTGTTCCGGATTTCCTCCGCCATTTCACTTACCGTCATGTACTTGAAACTCTCAAAGCGTTCCGGTTTGCGGAAGTGCGTCAGTACCATTTCCTCTTCGGGAGTCTGGAAGAGGAAAGGCTTGTTGTTGAGTTCTATCTCATCGTTCTCATAGGCTTCGAACCAGTAGCGGTAACCACTGTCCAGCAGATGCTTGATCTGGGCATAAAGCTGTGGATAGTCGATATCGAGGCGGTCGATCTTTTCAATTTCGTAGCAGAGGAAACGGCGGTTGCCGGTGGGGTCGTACAACACTTGCGGATAGTTGCAGGTGCCGGCAAAGGAAGCCCAGTGCGGCAGGTTCTGGGTATGGCGGGCATAAGGCAGGCGGATGCTGATGAACTTCCGGGTGATGAGGTCCTTCAGCAGACTTAGTTCATGCCCCGTCATGCCTTCGAATTCGTCGAAGTTGATAAGCATATATTCCGACATGCGGGAGAGGTCGTCCTTGTTTCCGGCGGAGATGATGCCGGTGCTGAGATAATCGGTTCGCAACTCACGTGGCAGAATGTTGTTGATGAAAGTGGTTTTCCCCAAGTTCTGCTTGCTGCATAGCAGGAGGCAAAGGTGGTTCACTACTTCTTCCCGTGTGGCGGCGGCAACCATACCTACCAGGAAATGCCTGAAACCTTTCAGCCAGAACTCCGTCTGTGCAGGGATGGTGTGAACGCTGCCGGCGAGGAGGCCGATGTGGTCGATGCCGTCCCATTGGGGCAGACGATTCAGATATTCGCGGATGGGATGGTAGGAGAAACTGAAATCGGAATAAATCAGATTCTCCATGTTCTTGACGCTGCAGGAATAACCGGCTTCGTTCAGCTCCATCCAGATGCTGTTACTTACCATGTCATCCAGCATGACGAAATCGTCTTCACCCTTTTTGCGACACTCCATGCGGTGCTTCATCTGGTTGTAGCGTGTTTCGTAATGGCTGTTGATGTACTGTCCGGTGCGGAGGAAATTCCATTGCGGAGTAGTCAGTTTGCGGGTGTTGTATTCATCGGCATGCTGGTAGGCGCTGTCGGTCAGGGAGTCGATTTCTTCGGGCGGCAGGTCGGTGAAGTTGAGGTGCAGGAAGGGAATGGCTTCTCCTTTGGGGATGCCGTAAGCGTTGTAGGTGCAAGCCAGCCTGAACAGGTAATTGTTGCGGTTGCCCTCCTCATACTTGTTTTTATGGTCGTGGTAGTAAAGAAGCAGGCTGAGCAGGGAACGGCTTTCGCTTTGGGTGTAGCAGATGTGATCCGAAGGTTTCAGGCGGGAGGCTGTGCTTTCCGCTGTTACGGCAGCCTTTTTCCGTCCGGGAGTTTTCTTTTTCTTTTCCCTAAGCGGACGGTTAAGGTCGACAATAAGAAGCTGCGGGGCGGGATTCAGGTAAACATTCTCATCATGGGGCAGATAACAGATGCGTGTCATGTCTTTGCCCGATTCGTCGATATCCGTTTGGCAAAGTTCTTCGTAGAGTGCAGCAACCTGGTCGTAAGCGTGGGCATGGTAGTTGCGCACTTCTTCGGGAGACTGCGGCAGGGTGCCGTCGGGCAGGCTGGTTTGTACGGTCAGTTTGTAGCCGTTGCCTTTCGGACTGGTGAAACTGATATGGGTGAACGGACTTCCCGTGACGGCTGCTGAAATGCGTGCCAGTTCTTCGGGAGTTTTCTTGTCGAGATCGATGACGATTTCTCCGTTGTATCCCGTGAGTTTGTCATACCGGCGTCCACCGGTGAAGCGGGCGGAGAAGGTGACGGAAGGAAGTTCTCCTTTTATGAAATCAGCGGTTGCGATGTCATTGGCAGTGAGATGCTGTCGGATGTCAAGGGTCATGTGTGCCAGTTTTTCATCGTGGCGGATGATGTTGACCACTTCTTCGTCGGTCACTTCGCCGACAGGCGGTTGTTTCTTGTTTTGATAATACGAATATTTCATTGTTTATAAAAAATTTGATGCAAATTAACGAATGTGTCCGATAACGGGGAATAACTTTTTGCTTTTCACGTAAAGTTAAGTTTAAGGTTCGCCCAGATGGTCGACTATAACTTTTACCTGTCGGGGAGTGAGAATACGGTTCCGGTCCTGATAACCCAACAGAATCAGTTCAGCATGCAGTTCGGCGTTATGGAGTATCCAGCGGCGAAGTACTTGGGTGGCATTTTTAAGGGTCAGTTGTGGATTGTAGAGATGAGCGAGTTCCGATTTAGTGTAACTGCGCACTGTGAAAGTGCCTTTTTCTTCTTTCATTTTTTGGTATTTATTAATTGTTTATATGATGTAAATTTACTGAAAATAAACGGTCTGTGAAAGTTTTGGGATGTGTTTATTTCAATAATATTCGTAAAACTTCATTGGCGATTGAGGGGTACCTTCGATTCGGTATATTTGCAGTGTAAATCGATGGTTTACAATTACTTTAAAATTTAATTGATATGGCAACATCCATGAATTATTCGGTGGTGGCTCGTAAAAATCCTTCTAAGAAGGATGAGCCGAGTAAGTATTATGCCTTGGCGCAAGCTTCGGGCGAGTTGGACTTCGACGAAATGTGCGAGGCGATAACGGGACGTACCACGTGTACGGAAACTGATGTACGTGCTGCATTGGCGGGCATCATTTACGAAGCGAAACGTGCACTGAAAGCGGGACGCATCGTGAGGTTGGGAGATTTGGGTTCCTTGCAGATGGGACTCAGCAGTAAGGGGGTGGAAAAAGCGGAAGACTTTACTGCGTCTATGATCAAGAAGTCACGAGTGAACTTTCGCCCGGGCAAGGGATTGACGGATATTGCCAAGACGATGGCGTATACCCGTGTGCTGACCCGGAGTTTGCAGGGTTCGGCTTCGGGCGGCAATGGTTCGGAGGGAGGAGGCTCCGGCAGTGGGGACGGAGGAATTGAAGATGATCCGTTGGGATAGATTCTAACGCCAGAGGTGTTAGAAATTAAAGAATAAAAAATTCAATCACTAAAAACTGATCGTTATGAAGAAGATTACTTGGGATACGGTATTGAAAATTGTAATTGCGATGGCTTCTGCTTTGCTGGGTGCGCTGAGCGCACATGCTATGACGATATAAATGGACATACCGGTTATGAGAAAGATCGATCTGATTATTATTCACTGTTCCGCCACAAGGGCGGACAGTGATTTCAGTGCGCAGGACGTGGATACGGCGCACCGTTACAGGGGCTTTTCATCGTGGGGGTATCACTATTATATCCGAAAGTCGGGACAGGTGGAGTTGATGAGACCGGAAGATGTGCCCGGAGCGCATGCCCGCGGATACAATGCAAACAGTCTGGGAGTGTGTTATGAGGGCGGTTTGGATGTGAACGGACGTCCCGCCGACACGCGGACTTTGCGGCAGAAAGAGGCGATGCACAGACTGGTGGCGGACCTTTTGCAGAGTTATCCGGAGGCTCGGGTGGTGGGGCACCGGGATCTGAGCCCTGATAGAAACTACAACGGTATTGTAGATCCTTGGGAAAGGACGAAAGAGTGCCCTTGTTTTGACGTAAATGCGGAATTTTAGGTTTAGGCAACGTTTGAATGAAGGCGGGTGAGTAAAAAACTCCCCCGTCTTTTTTTGTGCGTGCCGAAGTATTGGAATTTATCCGGATAAATAACCGAATCACTGCTAAAGATATTGCAGAGGCGCTTTCGGTTTCCTTACGACAAGGTGAACGTATTATGGTAGTATTCTTCAAAATCAGTAAACGAATAAAAACAATCTCTTTTTCATTTTGTATTGGAACAAAATTTTAATAGGTTTGCAAAACCTAATTATTCAGTTCTAACAATCTTTGTTCCTTAAAATATAAACATGGAAAAGAATTTGGCTGATTTTTCAGATGATAGCTATTTATTGGAGGAGATAAAACGGGGAAACGAAGAAGCCTTCGTCTATCTGTTTAAAAATTATTTTCCGCGTTTGCGTGGATATGCTGTTCGCTTTATTGAAGATGAAGAAATCGTTCGGGATATTATTCAGGAATGTTTTCTGAAGTTCTGGGAGAAGAGAGACTTACTTTCGTCAGTCTCCATAACCTCTTTGCTGTTTGCAATGGTGCGCAACGGATGCCTGAACTACCTGAAACACGTATCCATTGTAGAGAAACACCGGATTGAATACATGGCATCCATTGAGGGGGAAGAACGGCTTTACTATACTGACTTCACCTTTGATGCAGATAATAAACTTCTCTATGATGAATTGCAGGAGCAAATCAAGCTCGTCATAGGTCAGCTGCCTGAACGTTGCCGCGAAGTCTTCCTGCTGAGTCGGTTCACACATCTCAAGAACAGAGAAATAGCAGATAAACTACAAATATCCACTACAGCCGTGGAGAAACATATTTCTAAAGCCCTCGCCCTTTTTGAACGTCACTTCAAGGATAAGTATCCAGTAGACATTTATATAATGGTCTTAGCTTGGGTGATTATGAACGAATAAACAGAATAACCAAGAAGAGAAAAAGTAGAAAACTGATAATTTTCTGCTTTTTTCTTTTTCCGGGGTTGGGTAGAATTAAAATTAGTTGTTACATCCTATAGAAAGAGAATTTATGAAAACAGAAACAATCATTCACGAATTGGCGATCCGCTACTTTGAAGGACAAATTTCAAAGGCGGAAGAGAAACTCTTGTTCAACTACATTGAGCAAGCGGAGGAAAACCGCTTGCGGTTTCGCCAGTGGGAAAAAGAATGGAAGGTTACTAATGAAGGGGACGAACAGACCATGCAAGAATGGCAACGTTTGCAACGCCGCCTTCGCACGCAAGAGGCTATTATGCCGATGTTGTCTCGTCGCAATTTCAGCTTCTGGCGCGGGGCGGCTGCCGTAGCTGCCATTGTGGTGCTTACTGCCGGGGCTACGTTGGGCATTTGGAACATTGCTTCCTTATCTACTACCGAAGATTATTTCGTATTCGAAGCTCCCTACGGAGAAAAGAGTAAGATGACTTTGGCAGATGGTACAGTGGTATGGCTGAATGCTGGTTCCATATTGAAGTATTCGGATAAGTTCAACGAGCGGAATCGTAAAGTGATACTTAGCGGTGAGGCTTATTTTGAAGTTACGAAGAAGGAAAAGGCCGAATTCACGGTACAGACCTGCGGATATGATGTAGTAGTAAAAGGAACTAAATTCGATGTTTCCGCCTATCCTGAAGACTCAGTTGTCACTACGGCACTGATAGAAGGAGTTGTAGAAATCCATCGTGGGGAACAGCGTATGGAGATGATACCCGGTGAATTTGTAAAGTTGGATATGGCTACCGGAAAAATCACACGTACCCGTAACGATGTGAAGCAATGGAAAGCCTGGTCGGAAAATCGGATTGAATTTGAAGGCAAACGACACCGTATTCTGAAAAAGTTGAAAGTGGTAAAAGACAAAAA
>OGMW01000109.1_pt1 | contig 89673 bp, 58 predicted proteins | sample 1573281 | NCBI WGS metagenome assembly OGMW01 (sample SAMEA2581907, study PRJEB24529) | metagenome | biome: Human gut stool | place: China | collected 2011 | reverse complement strand
AGTATCCGCTGCCATCGGAAAATATGCGCGCTTCGCTTCCATCTTTCCCGCGATAGTAACCGCTTCCGTCAGAATATCGGTAGCTTTCCCCATCATCCTCTGAAAGGAAGCCGTAGTCATCTGAGAAAAGGAAGTCGCGTCCTTTATTATTGTTTCCCATATTATTTTCATACCTCTCTTGTTGTTATTTCTATTTTACAGGACAACGGACCTATCGACAAGGCATGTATTTACTCTGGTAAAGATAAAAACAGAAAGGTGTAGCTATCCGCAGTGGTAGCTACACCTTTCTGTTTTTGAATGGGGATGTGTCATTATTCACCACAGAGTAATACAGAGTCCCATAGAGCGAACTTGATCTATTGATAACTACTGAATATTTATCTGTGTAAATCAGTGTAATCTGTGGTGAATACGAGTTTCGGCACACCCCATTTCGTCCGGTTGCCGGTTTATAATGAATGATCTGCCGGCACCTCTTTCCCCGACCAGGCTTTCAAGTTGGTCCATTCGGCGGGAGGAGCTGACCAAAAGGCATCGTCAGCAGGTAATCCCAGTGGTAAGAACCCGGTCAGACACAGATAAGTACTTCCCGTATTGATGTAGCTTTCCGACATTCTTATCTGATTACCGGAGAAACCTATCCTTAACCAACCGTTTGCGTCAAAATTGTCGGCTGACCGAAACTGATTTTCAATGACCTTGGTCATTGCACAACGTACTTGGGCGGGAGTAATATGTTCGGGAAGCAGATGTAGTAGGGCAGCTTGCCCTAACGCATGAAATACTCCGGTACGATACACGATAGACCGTCCGATTACCGGATAAGTTCCTTCCGGTGAAATAAACCGTTCCAGCTGTTCGGCATAGCGTCCCAAGCGTTTCTGCTGTACTTTCAGAAATTCAGCTCCCGGCATCCGGTGCTTTTGCATGACGATTAATATGTCAGTTAGCATGGGGTGAATCACAAAGCTGTTGTAATAATCGAGATGGAAGTCAGCCCCGTCACCGTATTGGGCATCTCCCTTATACCAAAGATCCCTGAACTTGCGTACTCCGTAGTTAAGGCGTACCGTGTCGCACTCACCGGTGAATTCTTGCAATGCAGCCTCTATGATAGAGGCAAACAGCAACCAGTTGCTTTCGTTGGGTTTAATGGCACGGCTTCGCTTCAACTCCGTTACTACCCGCTTGCGGGCAGATGCAGAGAGATTACCCCATAACTGTTTGGGGGCGCGCAGCAATCCTTCTGCCAGGAATGCGGCATCTACCAAGGGCTGCGAAGGTTCTCCGAAAATCAGGTAATCGGGTGAGGAGGGGTTAACGGCATTGCTGATTCCTTTTACAGTCAGCTCGATGTATTTCTTGCGTAACTGTCCTTCTGGCGTATCGTCCGCTCCCAATTCCAGCCATGGAGCCATGCCGCAAACTGTACGTCCTACTGCTTCCAGATAAGAGAAACGTTGCCGGTCGGGGGCAAGCGATTGGTATGGCATTCTTTTCTTCAGTGTTTCGTTAGCCAGATTGCTGAGTACCGGATCGGCCAGGCGGACAAGTGTCTTTACCCAGACATCCCGGTCGGCAGTTCCTGGCCGGCACTGTGCCCAAAGACAGGGGACTGCCGGCCATCCTCCGGCCAGCAATCCCCATACAATAATTAAGATGATCCGTTTCATTGAAGCGATCCGTCTTCTTTATATTCCACTACCACTACGTCCGTAAGTGGCTTTTTCCCCGGAGTAGTTACACGAATGGTATTTTCTCCTGCCTTCAGTTTGACCCCTTTCCATACAACTGTGGAGTAAGTATCTGCTTTTTGTTTGCCACAACTGACACCGTTTACAAACAGTTCGGCTTCCGGGGCAGTGGTGAATGCCATGAAAGTCTGCTCCGGTTGGTAGCGAAGCCTGCATCGCTTCTCTGCCAAGTAAATCATCGGCTCCTGTTTGTTCCAGTTTGCTTTATAGAAGTAGTAGGAGTCTTTCTTCACCTTTCGGTCGAAGGTGACGAGACCTTTGTCATTGATACCCGGGCGGTCACCTTCCGTACGGTGGGCAGCGCCGAAGTCGAACATGTTCCAAACGAATGTACCCCATACGAACGGACGTTCGGCTATGATTTTCCAATTCTCCATATGATAGTAGGTCTGCCAGTTTTCAGGGTGCCACCATCCCGAAGCGGACGGTTGCCTGAGCGAGTCCTGCTGGTGGTAGATACTGGCTCCTGCCCCGTATTCACTGATGCCGATACGTATTTCGGGATATTTCTCGTGTGTACGGTCCAGAAAGGTTGCCAATGTTTTCGGAGTACTTCCATACCAACCGTCGTAACGGTTCCAGGCAATGTTATCGGTAATGAAGTTCAAATCACCGTTCTGGTTGCTGGCGGAAGTTGTCGGACGGGTAGGGTCTTCCTGTTTCGCCAGTACATTCAGTTCTTTGATATACTCTACAGGATTGTCCCCGACTTCCTTCAGTTCATTGAACAGGCCCCAGAAGCAGATAGAGGGATGATTGTAGTGCTGGCGAATCAGTTCGATGAGTTGCTGTTTGCCATTCTCACGGAAGGAAAGCTGGTTGACAAAACCTTTATCCGCATATCCTCCGGGACCGACAAACGGAATCTCAGCCCAAGTGACGATACCGTGCCGGTCCATCAAATCGTACATATAAGTTGCCTGCGGATAGTGTGCCAGGCGGATGGCGTTGACTCCCATCTCGCGCATCAGTGCCACATCTTCTTCATGATGCTGGGGACGGAGTGCGTTACCCACTTCGGCACGATCCTGATGGCGGCATACCCCATGAAGTGGTAAATGCTTGCCATTCAGGAAGAATCCTTGAGCCGGATCGGTATGATAATAGCGTAGACCTAATGGCTGTGTTACACTGTCGATCTGTTTACCGTTCTTGTGGAGGCTGACAGTGACCTGATACATAAACGGGTCTTCACAACCATTCCAAAGACGTGGTTTTTGAATCAGTAAAGGAAGCTGTTCCTGAATATCGGTCCCCTGTTTCAGCGATATGCTCCGGTTTTCTTTGCAAATCACTTTAGAGCCGTCCGTCACTTGGATCCGAAGTTCGGCTGCTCCATCGGTTGCCCGGTTGGACAGGTTCACTTTGGCACATACTTTTGCTTCTTGGGCGCTGACGGCTTCCTGCACCAGATAAACTCCCGGTGAAGCATAATCCAGAGGCGAGATGCAAGTCTCGTCCGTAATCAGCAGATGTACATCCCTGTAGATTCCCCCGTAAAAATTGAAGTCGCCTACGAGTGGCATTATGTCCAGTTGCTCACCGTTATTGGCACGTACCAGAATGGAGTTCTTTTCTCCGTATTTCACTAAGTCTGTGATTTCGAATATAAAGGCCCCGTATCCGCCCCGGTGTTCGCCAATGTGTTTGCGGTTGATGAACACGTTGGCTACACTGTTCACACCTTCAAAGCGAAGAAACAGGCGCTTGCCTTTCCATTCGGGACGAACATATAGAGCTTTTTCATAGTTCCCGATACCCCGTTTGTAGTCTGTTTTGCCGGCAAGCGCATCTTGTGCATTCCAGGTGTGCGGCAGGTCTACCCTGCGGGTGTCTCCCTGTACCTGATGCGAGAAACGGAAATTCCAGTTATTGTTGAGTAGAATATCCTGACGCTGGGCGTGAAGGGAGAGAGAGAAGAGAAGTAGGAGAAGAAAGGGGCTTAAATCTTTTCCTCGGCCCCTCCGCCATAAGGAGGGAAAATAGTTACATTTCTGCTGTTTCATATGTTCTTGATTATGTATTGATTAATGATGTTATTATTGAGATCATCTGTATTTCCCTATCCGTTTTGTAATACGTCCGCTTTCTCCGGTCCGCCCGGTTCGGGAGTTTCTTGTGGGTGAATCACATCGAAATAATAGATGCCTTGTTCCTTCAGATAGTCCAGGAAGGACGGCAACCGCATGCAGAAACGGCTCCAGTCTTTTGCGCCGGGTGAAGTCCATGCCGATTCTGCCAAGGCTATCAAACGCGGGAAGGTCATGAAATCCAGTCGTTTGGCATCCGCGATCCGTTCGGTCCAGAGTGTGAACTGCATACCCAGTATCTGATTTTCGTATCCTTTAAAGAGATGACTGACCGGTTCGGGAAAAGCGTAGACATCTTGCAACGGATTGAATCCATCCCAATAGCGTCCCACTTTATGTGAGGCATCCTGTACGAAATCGCCATACAGCGGACGGCGTGGAGTCAGCACTACCTGATAGCCCTGTTCAAGCGCTTTCAGCAACTGGTACTTGCGGTCGTGACGCCACCACATTACCAGTGCTTTCGAGGGGGAGATACCGGCATCTACTATTTCGTCCCAACCGATCATCTTCTTGCCTTTGGCTGCTACCAGATCGGCGGCACGGCGGATGAAGTAATGCTCCAGTCCGGTTTCATTGACCAGCCCTTTTTCCTTTATGAAGTTCTGGATATCCGGATCTGTGAACCAGTTCTGGTTACCATAGTGCACTTCGTCACCTCCGATATGGATATAGGGAGCCGGAAAGAGGGCGGTTATTTCATCGAGCACATCGCTGATAAAACGATAAGTTTCTTCTTTGCAAGGATGGAATGTGAAATGCTTCCAGCGTCCTTCACCTCCCCCCGATACCTCCGGATAGGCACGGCAGACTGCCGTGGCATGTCCCGGCATATCGAACTCCGGAATCACCATAATCTGGCGTTCGGCTGCATAGGCCACGATCTCCCGGATGTCGTCCTGTGTATAGAACTGCGGAGCTGCTTTGGCATCATGCCAATTACCGACGGCTCCTATCTCCGTCAGCTTAGGATATTTTTTGATTTCAATGCGCCATCCCGGTTCGTCTGTCAGATGCCAGTGGAATACATTGAGATGAAGCCTCGCCATCAGGTCGAGGTATTGTTTTACTTTCTCTTTGCCGAAGAAGTGGCGGCTTTCATCGAGCATAAATCCGCGCCATGCGTAGCGTGGCGAACTGTAAATCCGGCAACAGCGGATTTTGCCCCGTCCGTGCTGTGCCAGTTGTCTGATGGCCTGGCCGGCATAAAATGCGCCTTTCTCAGAAGTGGCATCAATGAAGATAGAATCCGGCGTAATTTCCAGTTGATATGCTTCATCCGAATATGCTGTACCGATGGCAGGCAGAGACTTAGAGATAGTAGTTCGTACACACTCAGCCGAAACTTCGTCATAAGAGAATGTACCCTTATGTGTCTCTATCGCAGAAGGAGCGGGGAATAGCTTTTGTGCTTGTAAGCCTTGAAAAGCAAATAGAGCAAGAAGAAGAAATTTTATTCTCCCTCTTGCTGTATTATGAATGAATAATGGTCTGTTGGTTCGTTTCATCCTATGTCTTTAACTTGTTAGCATTCTTTTTTACTTAAATACTTCCATTATAGGCCTTCCGATCCATACTTGTGGCTGTTTCAGTTTGAAAATGGCAGCCACGGTAGCGGCTACGTCAAACTGCATCATGCTGGCCTGAATCTCATGCCCTTTCCTGATATTTTTCCCCGAGATGATGAACGGAGTCTGCATTTCCAGCATTGTTTTTCCTCCGTGCCCTTTATTGATTCCGCCATGGTCGGATGTTACTATAAAAATCGTTTCATCCAGCATTCCGGCTTCTTTCACCGCGTCAATCACTTTGCCGATGTATCCGTCTATTTCTTCAAGCTTCTGGTAATAAGCCGGTGTGTCATGTCCTTCCTTATGTCCTACATGATCCGGATTATCCCAAGCGATAAGTGTCAAAGCCGGCTTTTTCTCTTTAATATACTTCACGGCTTTTTCGCATAGTTCCGTAGGATGTTTTTCGTAGTTAATCCCTTGGTTGTATTTGTTTACTGCCAGCGTATCTACCAGGTATTTGATGCCGATCCATTCGTAGAGAGTGCCAATTTCAGCTTTCGGGTCAGCTTCGCGGAGCAATTGGAATACAGTTGGAAAAATGCCATCTTTACTTAATTCTTTCGAAGGAAGATCCGGAGTGCTTGAATTCCAAGTCGTGTATCCGTGTAGCTCCGGGCCTGCTCCCATGAACATAGATGCCCAGTTCACTGCACTGGACGAAGGGAGTACAGAGCGTTTGGTCAGTGTGTAAGAACCATCATTCATTAATTGTTTGATATGGGGGATATTAGCTTTCTCTACACTGTAGGACCCCCAGCCGTCCAACCCAATCAAAACTACATGTTTGGCTTTCCACTTGCTGCCGGCATGGCAATTGGGAACTATCGTTAATAAACAGATAATTAAACAGGCTAATTTAAACACTTGTGTTTTCATGATACTTTTTTATAATAAAATTATTTATCTAAATCTTTTCTACGCTTCAGGGCTTCCAGAAAGTAGTAGTCTGCATAGTTCAGAGGTACGTCGATTTCACTATTGTGCGGAATACTGCCTACGCTATGCATCAGGATAAAATTGCCGTTAGTGCCCAATGCGGCCCGATAGTCAGGTGAGGCGAGACTATGCATGATGCGGTCTGCATATTCCCTGTAAGAAGCGGCATCGGGGACGTCATATGTGCTGATTTCGTACAGGGCAGAAGCGATGCAGGATGCGGAAGAGACGTCCCGGGGTTCATCGGGTATATTGGGTGCGTCCATGTCCCAATAAGGTATCAGATCTTCGGGCATGTGCGGATCATTTTTCATCCTATTGAATGTTTTCAGTGCCTGATCCAGATATTTGCGGTCTTTCGTTTCACGATAGCAAATAGTGAAACCGTAGATGGCCCATGCCTGTCCGCGTGACCAAACCGATTCATCAGCATATCCTTGTGCTGTTTGTTTATGGCGTACGGAGCCGTCCGAAATATTGTAGTCCACTACGTGATAGCAACTTCCATCAGGACGGAAATGCTCGGAAAGAGTACGGTCGGCATGTGCTACGGCTACTTTATGGAAAGTGGAATCACCGGACAGTTTGGTTGCTTCGAACAGAAGTTCCAGGTTCATCATGTTGTCAATGATAACCGGACATTCCCAGCCTCTTTCACTTTGCCAGCTATTACCCTTTACATCCCAGCTTTGAATGACTCTGGCATTGGGGCGGAAACGCGTACAAAGTGATTTGGCTGCCTGTACCATTACGTTTTTATATGCAGCTGTATCGGGAGCGAGCCTCAGGCCGTTACCAAAACTGCAATTAATGATGAATCCTATATCGTGATGCCAAGTCAGGTGCTCGGCCGGGCGAATGGCTTCAGTATATTTTCTGGCCAGTGGGAGGTAGCTGGTGTCACCTGTCAGTTCGTACATATACCAGATGCTACCGGGAAAAAATCCACTGCGCCAATCGGCATATCCGCAGTAATATACAGATCCATCTCTATTGAGAGTTACAGGATTGAGACATTTTCCGCTGGCCTCGATGGTGTCGATGGCCAAACCGAGTTGTGCTTTGGCAAATTCTACATTTTCTGTTATAAAAGACGGTACTGTGGGTTTGTGGTTTGAGCAAGCCACACATATCATTGCGCAGGCTGCTCCCAATAAGGGTTTTAAGTTCATGTTTTATTGTTTTTTTATGGTAAAAGAATAATTTCCTGTTTTATGAATGTTTGTTGCTGTGAGTGTAATGCGACAAATCGATTTACCCCATACATTGGATAGCCGAGGATCTGTTAATGGGATTATTTCTGTTTCTACATCGAACAGTTGTTTATCATATTCTATGACGGCTTTCTTTCCTTTTACTTCCAATTGAATTTTTCCCGGTATTTCCGTACACACCTGTCCCCATGTCATGAAATTGATTTGATTGGGCTGTTTGGCTGTCTTCAGACGGAAAGAATCTGAAATCCGTAATTGTCCTTTCTGAAGTGAATAGGAACGTATCCATGATTCCACTTCTGCTTCGGCCGGATAGGCTGTCGCTATATTGGCTGTGAATGTGTTTTTCCTCTTGTCAGCTTGTACTTGTGTTGCTTTATATGTTGCTCCGTATTTCTGGGGGACGCCATTAATCAGGGGGAGATTGTGATAATTGCTCTGCATGGTCCAAATGGTGTAGCGATCCTTGCTGAATGTCTGGCGTGTATAAGTCCCTACTCCGGCATCGATAAGAAAAGGAGTTTGGTCTATCCAGAATGAGAAGGCACCTGCGTCATTATGATTATGGCTTTCGTCGTTATATCCTCCTTTAGCGGCCAGGAAGTTTCCTTTATTGTCAGTTATATAGCAGAATTCGGTTTCCGGATACCAGGAGAATGGGGGAGTCAGATGTGCCGCTTGAGTTTCTTTTAGTTCGTTCGCAATTTTTATAGCAGCAAGCGTACGGTATATATCGCGTCCGGAAGGAAGCTTATTGGTGTTAATCATAGCAGCGAATCCTTTCATTTCGTTACTGTTTACAGCCTTGCCATACCGGAATATCAAGGGAGCGTCTCCACTGCTTTTCGCCGAGGCATCAGCGAAATTAACCACCCATCCTTTGCCCACGTATGAACGTGATATATATTCGCCCATATTCTTTATCATGGGATTATCGAAGATGGAGACAGTTCCTCCGGTAACGGCTGACAGTAATTCCAGATAATCAAACATTTTCCCGGCGGCATGTCCCCAGTAGGAGGGACCTTCCTCACATGCACCGTCGGTATGGGTATAGTTGATGAATTTATCTACCGAAACCATACTGCGGTATACTGCCTTCGCTAACATTTCTTTATCATTTTCAAGCAGCATAAAACACATTAAGGCGTTGCTGTTACACCAAGGATTCCAGTTGTTGACCATCATTCCCGGTTTATAGTCCACTGCCATCCACCAGAAGTGATCGTTATTCATGTAAGGATCCAGTATACGCTGTTGGAGCGTATGCCGTAAACGTTCGGATATGGCAGGATTGAGTTTGTCAAATTCTTGATGCATGTAATAATAGGTCCATGCGAGTAAAGAGCCCAGGTCACCTGCTGTCAGGTCTATGATGTTTTCTTTAAAATCGGGTAGTGAGCGGCGAGACTGTTGAGCATTCAAATGGGCGGCCAATGCCCAGGAAGTCATTTCGCAGGAATGATATACACCGTTGATCAGCTGATCGATAAATCGTCCTTTCCCTTCTGCGAGTTCAGCGAGTAGCAGGTCGGCTATGGCATTGTTATTGTTGGCGAAAGGAGTTTCCATGACGCTACGGTTGCCGCTGCGTTCAAATTCCATATAATCAGTAGCTTTCACAACCTGCCATTGATAATTTAACTGCTTCTCTCCGCGAAGGATACATTCATTCTTGAAAGAGCCTAAAAAAGTGTCCCATCCGGTTCGGTCGGTATAAGCAGGATAGGTGACCCATTGTTGATTTAATATAAGCACTTCCTGCAAACTGCTTACGCTGGCTTGTTTTTGAAGATAGTTCCGTTCTGTATAGCTGAGGGCTCTTACAGTACAGCATAGCAAGAGAGTGAATATTAATAATTTCTTCATCGTAATAAAATTAAGATTTTAACGTAGGCAAAGTAACAAAATTTATTGCTATTTCATCTTACTAAATGGTTCTTAATGCTATATAAATTTTCTATTTTAGTTGGATATTTGAGGGAGTCAATCCTCAAAAGAGGAAAAGTCGATAAGAGAGTTTATTTAGAACTTTCTTTTCAGATGGAATAGAGGGCGTGTGTCGAAACTCACCACAGAAGACACTGAGTAACACAGAGTGAATTTTAAGTCATTGATTATCTATGTTGATAATCTGTGATAATCCGTGTAATCTGTGGCGAAAAGAGTTTTGACACAGCCCTTTGGTTTATAAGAATCAGTAGCTTAAACGTATTTGTTTAATTCCAGCCCGAGTTCTGAGTCAGTGATTTATTCATATCAGTTTCATGTTTTGGGATTGGCCATACATAATATTGGTCTCCTCCCCATGTATAAGGATAGGTGACAGTACCCCATACATCTTTCATCCCGGCTGTACCATCAGCATTATTAAACTTACTTTCTTTCCATGTTTTCCAACGGAGTTCTTCGTAAAAGTCAACCCCTTCACCTGCTGTTTCCCAGCGGAATTCATTCTGGATGCGAATGCGCATATCTTCCTGTCCCTGGACCATAGTGGCAGTATTGCTGTTCAACAGTGCAACACCGGCACGTTGGCGTACTTTATTCAACCATTCGATGGCCTCGTCGGTTTTACCCTGCTCATTCAATGCTTCAGCCAATCCTATGACGACAGTTGCGTAGCGGATAATTGGCAGGTCAATCGGAGATTGTTCGCGATTGGTCATTTCACTTGAACCTTCGGCAACAAATTTGCGGAACAAATAGTATAAATGGCTCTGGGTGTCAGTGCGTAAGTCATAAGGATAATCGGTGTCGGCACCATAATAGGGCCAGCGTGAAGTGAAGGTGTGGTCTACGCTGTTTCCGGAACCATCATATGTAGCATATGGAGTGATGACAGTCTGGGCTAAACGAGGATCGCGGCTGTCATAAGCAGCTTTAATACGGGCCTCGTTTCCTGCCGGCAGATAGAATGCTTTTGCCTTGTCACTCAGCTTTTCCAGACGTCCGTCTACTTTTGCTTTTATTTTTTTTACCATATCGTCCAATGCCTCTTCCGTACCGTCAAAGCCGATTTCGCGATACTGTGCTTTTACTGTTGCCGGATCAGTATTACGCAAGAAGAATACTTCACGGTCTTTAATATCTAAGCTTGAGAACCCCGGAATGTATTCATCCCAGTTAAATTTACTACCGTCTATATTTTCGTAGGTTTCTACAAAATCCACACTGGCCAACATGGTGTTCCAGCAAGAACCAAATGTAGTACGGCCGCCATAACGGAAGCTCATGGAATTTCCGTAAGTGCTGCCATTGTTATCGATACACTGCAAAGAGAAGATAGCTTCATCACTCTGTTCATTAGCTTCTTTGAAGAGTTGCTTGTAACCATCCTGAAATAATGAATGTCCCAATTCACCTACTTTGCGGAAATCTGCTTCCGCTTTACTCCATTCTTTGGCCCACAGATAGATTTTGCCACGCAGTGCATAAGCCACTGATTTGGTGACATGACCCCATTCTGCTTTACCGGCAGCGATACGGTCGGGGAAATTCGGATCATTTATTGCGTCGGTTAAATCTTGTATGCAGAAATTCCATATATTCTCTTCGCTTTCACGTGGTTTGTCTGCTTGATCAAGTTCCATAGGCGTATCATAATAAGGAACACCCCTGAAGACTGCATTCAGCTTGTAATAATAAAACGCACGCAATACTTTTGCTTCGGATAATAATTTACCTTTTACGCTTTCACTTATCGGTGCGTCGGGTAGATGTACAATGGCATCATTGGCACGATAGATACCTGCATAATGTTGTTTCCAATAGTCTGAGAATATTCCGGAACCGATAGAAGCTGTACCGGCCAGCAGTGGATAATCGTTGTCGCGACAGGTTGCACCCACGCTGAATGCCTCCATTAGATAAGCCTCTTTTGCCACATACCCTTCGCGCAGGGTGGCGTAGATAGAGGCTACTCCCATAGTACAAAAGTTTTCATTACTCCACATACTGCCCGATGATGCTTTATCATATGGCTTTGTATCCAGTAAATCTCCCTGGCAACTGCTTATAGCAATTGCTGTGGCTGTTAATATGAATAATTTATTTAATAGTTTCATAAGATTTCAAGATTTATTTAGAATGTTATATTGGCACCTATTGCAATTGTTCTAAACGGAGAATAGCCCATACCGGTAGCAGATTCCGGGTCTTGGCCTTCAAATCCGGTAATTGTCAGCAGATTTTCAGCTGAAACGTAAACACGTGCATTCTGCATAGCGATTTTTGAAACCCAGTTTTTCGGTAGAGTATAACCTAAAGACAGGTTTTTCAATTTGATGTAATCACCTTTGTATAGCCATAAAGTTGTATTTCCATGACGATTTTGTACATAGCCGTCTATATAAGCCATACGCGGATATTTCGCATTGATGTTGGTACGTGGATCATCCGGATTTTCGGGATTGTAGAAATAATGGTTTTCGGCAATCCGTTGTGCGATGGTGCTACCCCATTCTGTAGATGCGGCATTATAGCCAGTGGTTGCTCCCCAGTATATGCTGAATCCGGCAGCTCCCGCCCATACCATAGAGAGGTCGAATCCTTTCCATGTGGCAGAGGCCTGAAAACCGAAATTGTATTTGGGCTTATTGGATGTTTTTTGGAAAGTATAGTCGTTATCGTCACCATATACTCCATTATTATTGGAGTCGGCATAGATGTAATCACCATACCAGATCTTGTTTTTGGCAACCGTCTTGCCCGGCTGAAATTCATATCCGGCTGCGATCATGTCTTTTACCCATGTCATATCTTTTTCTGTACGGATCATACCGGTCTTAGGTCCTCCTTGAGGATTTACACTGCCATCCGCATTGTAGTAAGAGCCATTGCCATGATAAACGTTCCGTAAATAGTATTCATTCATCATGCGGCCTTCAACAATGGGGGTTGTGCCACCACTGGACACTTTACCGATATTATCTTCCCATTTACCTCCGGTCAGTTTGTTACTCGGATCTTCTACCCATGTTCTTTCATAAGAGCCGTTATAGGCATCTATATTGCTTTTGTTATATGAGAAGTTGCCGTTAATGGAGTAGCTCACCCCTCCTATGTTATCACGCCATCCCAGTGATAACTCAACTCCCTTATTGCTCACTTTGGCGAGGTTCTGACGGGGGGCAGTCATTGTTCCGAATACATAAGGAATAGTTGGGCGGTATAAGATACCGTCGGTTTTCTTCTGATACAAGTCGGCACTTATGCTCAGACGGTCCTTTAATAAATTAACATCAACACCAAAGTTGACAGAGGTGGTAGATTCCCATTTCAGTAAGCTATTGGCGATGGCACCCATATACAGTGCGGAATTTAAGGCATTTCCAAATACTGCGTTGGTGGTACTGTATACCGACATGTATTCGTAGTTACCAATTTCAGAGTTACCTAATTTACCCCAGGATGCACGGATTTTCAGGTTATCCAGCCAGGTACGGGTATTTTCCATGAAGCTTTCTTCTGAGATACGCCATGCACCTGATAAGGAAGGGAAGAATCCCCAACGATGATCTTTATGGAAGCGTGAGGATCCGTCATAACGGAAATTCGCCTCAAATAAATACCGGGAATTATATGCATAGTTCACGCGTCCGAATACAGAACGTGTGGCATAATCCTGGGTTGCACCTTTGGTACTTGTCATTTCGGTTGCTTCATCAAACTGGTTCAGTGATTCGTCGATCAAGCCTTTCTTTGCGGCATCTACAGTATAGTAATTCTTGTAGAATTCCTGATAACCCAACAATGCGGATACATCGTGTTTCTGAGCAAATGTGTGATGGTAGTTTAACAGGTTTTCCAATGTATAAGAATAATTGGATTCATAACCGAAACTTGTGCTTAATTGAGAAGGAGGAGTGATACCATCGACAATTACCCCGTCACTGAAACGTGTCTGATAAGCGGGTACTCCCCATTGGCGGGTTTCGTAGATGTAACGGTTGTAATTGAAGTTGAAATCCCAACTTAGATCTTTAAAGAACTTGACCTTACTAAATAGGGTCGTGTTGAAACGGTTGTAGCGTTTGAAGCCATCATTCCGTGCCAGTTTATATAGTGGGTTATTGGCTGTTGCACGTTCGTCCGGACATTCCGGGTAGCCGAAACTTCCGTTCCATTCGGGATAAGTACCGGCTGTAGATTGTCGGAGGAAAGTATTGGCATTGCTAAAGTCACCCACCTCACGGTCCATTTGTGAGGCATAAGTGCGCGTACCTAAAGTCAACCATTGAGTTGGGTTGGCTTCAATATTGGCACGTACAGAGTAGGTTTTGTTGGCTGTATTGTCTACAATACCTTCATTATCCTGATAACGGGCTGACAATAAGAAACGAATTTTGTTAGATCCTCCTGAAACTGAAAGATTATGTTCGTGTATCATACCTCCTGAGTATAGCTCTTTCAGCCAGTTGGTATTTGGGTATGCGATGTAATTAGGAACACCGTTTTCGTTTACTCCATTGGGATCTTTTGATTTCTCTCTCCACAAATCGATATACTTTTGGTCAAAAAGAGTTCCGGAGCCAACATTTTCGCAAGATTCGTTCATTAATTCCATATAATCCGCATAGTTGCTCATAGTTTCTATCATGCGTGTCGGGCTGTTGAAAGAGACGCGTCCACTATAGTTTACCTGTATCTTGTCGCGATCGCCGCTTTTTGTTGTGACTAAGATGACTCCGTTGGCAGCACGGGCACCATAAATAGCACAAGAAGCTGCATCTTTTAGAATAGAGATATTTTCTATGTCCTGAGGGTTAATGGCATTCAATGAACCTTCCATGCCATCGATGATAATCAAAGGTGAGGCATTATTCATTGTACCGTTACCGCGTACCCGTAGGGTTGTGTTATCTTCTCCCGGCATTGCCGAGCCTGAACTGGCTTGAAGTCCTGGACTTAGACCGGCTAATGCCGAAGATACTGTCGTAATGGGGCGTGATTTAGTTTGTTCTTCAAAATCAACGGAAGATACGGCACCTGTTAAATTTGCTTTCTTCTGTGTGCCATACCCTACCACTACTACCTCGTCGAGTGTTTTGCTGTCTTCTTCCAGTTGGATGTTGAAAGACACCTGGTTGCCACTTACTTTGACTTCTTTATTGAGATAGCCGATGTAAGAGATTTGCAGTGTTGCGTTGGACGGTACTTCGAGACTAAACTCTCCGTTCAGGTTTGTGATGACGCCAATAGTTTTATTACCTTTTACAATGACGTTAGCTCCGATAATCGGTTCTCCATTTGCATCTTTTACAATACCTTTAATCGTTCTGTGCTGTTGGGGGACTGCTGTGATCGCATCTCCGTTTTCAACTGTCTCTTGTGAAGAAACAGCCCAGGCACTACCGCTTAAAAGCATTATTAACGATGTACTTACAAGTACCCTTTTAGAAGATAAGGGTAGCAAATGTAATTTGCTTTTTCTCATAATACTTTAGATTGAGTTAATAAAAGTGTTAAATACATCGCAAAACTACGGTAACTGATCTGATCCGATGTGATACTTTTATTCTCAATAGGGGCACTAATTATTCAGAGCCTATTGGGAAGCTGTCCTAATCCGTGTTTTCCATATGGTTTTATGTACAAAATTTTGTGATAAGATGCTAAATTGAATAGGAATCTTGGGCATAATTTGTTCTTTTTCATGATCCGTATACTATTAAACTTTACAAAAAACAAATGAAAGAATCGGACTATGTCGTGAAGCAGACCTCTCTATGCTATTTTTGTTCGCAGTATAGGCACTAATTGTTCTTAACTCAGTAGAAGTTCCAGAAGAACTTTGTAATTTACTGTAAATGTGTGTTTTATTGTTCTTGGTAGAACATTGGTGTTAATTTAATCTTTAATTTTATGGCTCGTCGTCGTCGTCGTCGTGGTTTCCTTGGTAGATCAAGGAAGCGGCGTTTGCGTTATTATCGTATCTCTCGTGGAGGTATACGGTTATGATGTGTACTAATCCTGTTAACTTACCACATAGGGGCAAAGTTCCCTGTGGTAAGTGTCTTGCCTGTTTGCAGCGTAAACAGAAAGATTGGGCTTTCCGAATCATGCAGGAAGTTCGTAGCTCCGATTCTGCTTGGTTTGTGACTCTTACTTATGATGATGCGTTTTTACCTATGTCGGTTGCTGGTGAGAATGGTGAATCTTTTTCTTTCCCTATTGTTTCGAAACGTGATGTTCAGCTTTGGTTGAAACGTTTACGTAAATCTATAGAACCTTGTAAAATTCGCTATTTTATTGCTTCCGAATATGGTCCTAAAACTTTTCGTCCGCATTATCATGCTATAATTTTTGGTTTACCTTTTAAAAATAATGTAGTTTATGAAAGTATTGTTCAAACGTGGAAAAACGGTTTTGTGCAGGTTGCTCCTGTTACTCTTGGTCGTGCTTATTACGTCGCTAAGTATTCTTGCTCCTTCAGCTTGCTCCCTGCTTATTTGCAGCGACGGGAATACCGTCCGTTCTTCTTATCGTCAAGGCGAGGAGGCATTGGAATTGGATTCCTCACTGAATCAGTCGTTGAATCACTTAGACAGTCTCCTCAATCTTACGTGGTATTGGCAGGAGGAGTAAAACAGTCTATGCCTCGTTATTATCGTGATAAATTGTATGATGATGATATGAAAGCGGAATTGAGTGATTCCGCTTATATCTCTAATATTGATAAACGTTTAAAATTGATTAAAGAAGATGAGAAACTTTATAAAACTCGTGGTCTCTCTGGTCTGTTGGCTTCTGAGGCGGAAAAAGTAGATACTTTTAATCGTAGAATATTGAATCGTATAAAACAAAAATCTAAATTATAATTTTATGGCAAATATTTTTAATTCTATTCGTACACGTCGTCTTAGACGTAATACATTCGATTTGTCGCATGAGGTTAAATTGTCCATGAATATGGGCGACCTTGTTCCTATCTTGTGTCAGGAAGTTATTCCGGGTGACAGCTTTCGTGTCACTACGGAATTATTGATGAGGTTTGCGCCTATGATTGCTCCTGTTATGCACCGAGTTAATGTATATACACATTTCTTTTTTGTGCCTAACCGTTTGATTTGGGAAGATTGGAAAGATTTTATTACTAAAGGAATTGACGGAACGGATGCACCTGTTTTCCCGAAATTGGTTTCTGCTGGTAGTTCGGATAATCCTGATTTTGCTGTTGGTTCTTTAGCCGATTATTTTGGTGTGCCGACGGGTAGAAAATTGGTAACTGGCGGTATCTCTTTGTTGCCTTTTAGGGCTTATCAGCTAATTTATAATGAGTATTATCGTGACCAAAATTTGCAGGATGAAATTGAAATAAATTTGGCTTCAGGTGAATTTACCCTTTCACAAGTGAATGAACTATTTAAACTTCGCAAACGTGATTGGGAAAAAGATTATTTTACGAGTGCTTTACCTTGGACTCAGCGTGGACCTGAAGTTACTTTGCCTCTTGGTGGTACTGCTCCTGTCTCTATCAATGATAAGGCAAATACTGGTTATTTCCGTAAATATGATTTTGACCCTGATTCTCCTACTCCTTTGAATGCGCAGGCAAATACTGTTGGTAATTCGCAGGATGGTATTTTGAATGTAAAGGAGAATGAATCAAACAATTTGTTAGGTCTAAAATATGACCCTAACGGCACATTAGATGCAGACTTGTCTCAGGCATCAGGTACTACTATTAATGAGCTACGTCGCTCTATGGCATTGCAAAAATGGATGGAGCGAAATGCTCGTGCTGGTTCTCGTTATATTGAGCAGATTTTTTCCCATTTTGGTGTGCGTTCTTCTGATGCACGTTTACAGCGTCCTGAATATCTTGGAGGTGGTAAATCTCCTGTAATGATTTCAGAGGTTTTGCAGACCTCTCAAACTACAGATTCCAGTCCTCAGGCTAATATGTCAGGTCATGGTATTTCTGCTGGTCGTTCTCACCAGTTTAAGAAGTTCTTTGAGGAACATGGATTTATTATTGGTATAATGTCTGTTTTGCCTCGGACTTCTTATCAGCAAGGTTTGCCGAAGAAATTTACCCGTTTTGATAATATGGATTATGCGTTTCCCGAATTTGCCCATCTTGGTGAACAGGAAATTAAGTTAGGTGAGTTGTACTGGCAAGGTGATGAAAAACAGGATTCTAAGCTTTTCGGTTATACACCTCGTTATGCAGATTATAAGTATGAGCCATCTCGTGTACATGGTGATTTTCGTGATACGTTGAAATTTTGGCATTTAGGACGGATTTTTGAAAATGTTCCTGCTCTCAATGCTGATTTTGTAGAGGCTGACCCATCGACTCGTATTTTTGCCGTTGATGACTCTGGAAAAACTCAAAAACTTTGGGTTCAATTGTATAATAATGTTCGTGCTATTCGTGTTTTACCGAAGTATGGTACGCCGCAACTTTAATTGTTAATTTAATAGAAAAGTAATATGAAAATTCGTAGTCCTTATAATTATGTCCCCAATGAGGATGTAAATGAAGTGAATAGTCTTCCCTCTATGGCAACTCCTGACCTTTCTATGACCGTTCGTGATATGGTTCAGCGTTTGGCACGTGGCTTGCCTGTAACTGGTGCTATTGGTTCTCCTACTTATTCGGAGAATCCTGATTTTGATGATTTTGACCCTACGGAAGACCCTGCATTTGACTTGGCAGATTATACCACCCATGCTATGTTATTAGCAGAGGAACGTCGTGCACGTTTGGCAAAGGAGGCTGAGAGCGCAGAAAATGATAAGGGTTCTTCGGATGAAGCCGCACGTAGTAAGGCTGATTCCGAAGGTTCGTTATCGTTTTCTAAGCTCCACGAAGCGCAGCGGAGATCAGAAGCACAGCGCAGCGAAGACACAGCGCAGCAGTAAGAGGGGTGCGGGGAAGTAGGCGCAGCCTCAATCCCCGCGCGTTAAACGGTGTCAGGTAGTATTATATAACTTGACATATATATGCTAACTGACACCTTGTTAATAGGTCTTAAAAGAAAATCACTTTTCTTTGTTGGCTTTCTTTTTTTTAGTTTATTTGTTTCACTAAAATAGTTCTTTGACATGTTGGTAGATAAATTAGGTCGTAAATCTTTGACTTGGATGAATACTCGTCCAATTATTTATTATGTTTATGAATTCCTTGCTGAGAATGAATCATGGGTTTTCGATGATAATGCTTTGGTAGATTATACAGAGGTGAAAAACTGGTGGCATCGTGTTCACGAGCGTTACGGTTTCCCTACTGAAATTTATACTGAGAATTTGGTTCGTACTATTTATGATTGTTTGATGAAAGGATATTATTGTAATTTTGAAAAACTTTAGTTATGGCAGCTTGGATTCCTTTACTTGGAGCAGGTATTTCTGCTCTTGGTGGTGTGATTGGTTCTTGGTTCGGTAAAAAATCGACCGATAATTCTAATAAAGCTAATTTGGAATTGGCGAAATATCAAGCACAACAAAACCAGTTGATGTTAGACCGTGCGTATAATCAGAATTTGCATATGTGGAATGAAACGAACGCTTATAATTCCCCAGTTGCTCAAATGGCACGTTTAAAAACTGCTGGTTTAAATCCAAATTTAGTCTATGGTACTGGTTCTGTTACTGGAAATACAACCAGTTCTGCACCTCAGCTTGAGGCTGCTTCTTATGATGCGCCTAATATACGTCCTTATACTGGTTGGAATTTAGGTTTAACGGATGCGGTGAGTACTTATATGCAGGCTCGTTCTAATCAGGCACAAGTTACAAGTTTGGAAACTCAGACCGATTATGTTCGTCAGCAGACAATTAATGAAGCTGCTAAGACAGCTGGTATTGCTGCTTCTTCTGCTAAATCTCAGTTTGATTATGACCTTGCAAAAGATTTGCGTCAAGAGGCTGTAGAGTCTGCACGTGCTAATCTTATGAAATTGCAGGGTGAGGCACATGGTGCTATGACTGAGGCAAACATAAAATCTTTTATTCATCGAGAATTGCAGCCTTTGCAAAAGAAGTATTCTGAATCTCAGATTAAACAGATTGAGGTTTCTACTTCGAAGCTTTTGCAGGATATGGATTTTGATAAATTTAATTATGATTTGATGCGTAAAGGTATTAATTTGCGTGATGTCTCAGGTTTGTTGCGTGATATTTTAGGACCGCTTATTATTGGCGGTGTTCGTGGTGTTTTTAATCCTCGTTAATTTTGTTTTGTTGTTTATGATGACTTTGTTTGTTATTGCGCTTGTTTTTGTTTTTGTGATTATCATTTTTAATTTTTTGATGTATCCTGAACATACAATAAAGCGTTTATTAAGTTTTGCTTTTGGCATTTCTTATATATTGCTGATAGTAGGTATTATTTATCTTTTCTTTCAGTCTTTTGGTGATTTTATTTTACATTGTCTAACTTAAAAAAAAATGTTGTATGGCTTATCGTCGTAGATTTCGTCGTTATCGTCGTCGTTTTAGACGTCGTTAATATTTGTAAAGAATTAGTTCCAGAAGAACTTTGGCGATATTACGGCAAAACCCCTCTTCTTTCACCTGCCATCAGATTCTTTTTAATCCGGCTATTTAAATAGACCATGAGTCCATATTGATTAAATAGTCTCTTTACGAGCATAAATTTACTTTCAGATGTTATTCTCCTTATCCGGTATCCAACTTAGGTCATTTAAGATTTTCTTGTTTAGCTCCTTTGCGATATTCCATCGGAGTAACGTTATATTGGTTTTTAAAACAACGACTGAAATAGCGCGGAGAACCGAAACCTAACCTATCGGATATTTCTGCTACCTGCAAATAAGGTTCGTTCTTCAACATCAGCGATGCTTTTTTCAATCGGTGATTTAGAATAAATTCATTGGGTGTCATTCCTGTCAATGCTTTGAATTTTGTATGCAACAACGTCCGCCCCATTCCAAGTTCCTGACATAATATACCAATATCAAAATCCTCATTATCAACATACTTATCTACTACTTTGATTACTCTATCCAAGAAACTTTTATCTATCGGATTAGCAGCCAACAGATCGACTTCCGAAATCTGATCTTTAGCAAAACGGCTTTGCATCAATAAGCGGTTACGGATCAAATTATTGCAACGGGTTATTAAGATTTTTGCATTGAATGGCTTGGTGATATAGTCGTCTGCCCCACGACGTAGTCCTTCAATATTTTGGTCTACAGTGTCAAGTGCAGTCAACAATACAATCGGAATGTGACACAGGTTTATGTTATTCTTTATTTTCAGGCACATCTCCGTTCCTGTCATTACCGGCATCATAACATCACTCACTATCAAATCGGGAACTTCTGCAAAAGCCTGTTTTAATCCCTCCTCCCCATTCGCTGCCGTCACCACCTGATAAAGTGATGAAAATATTTCTTTGAGTACATGCAGAAGTTCCACATTATCTTCTACCAACAGAACTTTCCGTTTCCCTTCCCGCCTATCTATCAAGAGAGTTTCGAACATAGAATCATCCTTTTCCATAAAATTTTCATCCGGTATGGTACTCTCTTGTATCATAGGCTCTTTTTCTGGAGATTCCAGAAAAACGACTTCAGTATCCTTTTCAAAACAAGCACGAGTTTTAGGTAACTTCACAATAAAACAGCTTCCTTCATTTAACTCACTTTCTACCTCAATTGTACCATGATGTAGCTGAATAATACTTTTCGTTAATGCGAGTCCGATACCAGTGCCAACATGAATCGCTTTATTCCGATTGTCCGCCTGATAAAAACGGTCGAATATCCGCTCCTGTTCTTCTTTACTAATGCCATTTCCGGAATCTTTAACCGCAATAATTACCTGATCCGGCGTAGTAGAGGTCAATATATTTATTTCTCCTTTATCCGGAACATGTTTAAAAGCATTCGAAAGCAGATTAAACAGAACCTTTCTCATTTGCCAGTCATCTATCCAAATAAATACATCCTGTTCCAGTAGCTTCAGATGATAAGAAATAGACTTTTGAGAGGCATAAGCTGAGAAAGACAGATAGACCTCCTCCAAAAATGTATTCAGACTTTGTTCCGATAGTTTTAATTGGATATAGTTTTGATCGAATTTCCGGAAGTCAAGTAATTCTGAGATTAGGAGTTTCATTTGTTGGGCATGCTTCCTTATCCTGAAAATACTGTTGTGCAAAGATGGAGGTATTGTATTCTTCTGTAACATAAGTTCTACCTGACTTATAATGAGAGTTAAAGGAGTACGGAACTCATGGCTCACGTTGGTAAAGAATCGTAATTTAGCTTGATTCATCTCTTCAATATGTTCCTTTTCAATACGTTCTTTCTCCAACGACATCGCCAAAGTTCTTCTGGAACTTTTTTCGCGCCATATAAAGTAGGTCACTGAAATGCTGATGGTGATGTAACTGAGCCATGCCCACCAAGTAAGATACCAAGGAGTGCTGATATGTATCTGTAATAAGATTTCTTGTGCTTTGCGCATTTTCAGCGAGTTGCCTTTTTGACGTACGTGTAGCACGTAGTCTCCAGGATCCAGATTAGTGTATTTCAGACTCGTTTGTGAGGTGAGTGACCATTGCTTGTCAAAACCTTCTAACTGATACTCATACCAAGTATTATTCAGTATATCCACATAGTTGGAAGAAGCAAACTCAATAGTCAGGTTATTTTGAGCGGCATTTAGATTTACTTCCCGGACAAAAGGGAGCCCTTCTGTCAGTATACGACTTTTGTCATCCGGACTTATCCGTGCGTTGTTGACGGATAAACTTGAAAAATAGAGTTTAGGTTTGGGATATTCTTTGTTCAGGTCTTTCTCCAGAAAAGAACTAAGCCCTCCTGTACCTCCGATAAATATTGTATGGTCACTACACATCCATACACCACAACCATTAATGATGGATGAGAGGGACAGTCCGTTATCCAGTTCAATGGAACGGAATGATTCGGTGGTTGGATTAAATAGTGTGATACCCCGATCACTTGTGATAAGTATGTTATCTGTCGAAGTCTGTAGAAGATTATAGCAATAATTGCTAAGTAGTTGGTTCTGTTCGGGAGTATAGTTGATGCAGGTCTGAGTTTGTTCGTTATAGCAAAAAAGTCCTGAACCTAAAGTGGCGATATAAAGATATTGATTGTTACCTTTCAAAATCTTGCTGATGCCGAACTGTCCAATGGATGCAGGCAGGCTGAATGATTTAACTTCTTCGGGGTGTTTCAGGTTTATATTATATAAGTTAGTACCTGCCGACAACCAGAGAAAGCCTTTGGGGTCAATGGTGAAAGTTTGATAGTAATATCCGTCATAAAGCAAGCGGAATTCATTCGTATCGGGATTCATGGAGAAAACTCCGTTGCGTGCGGAAACGATTAGCTGGTCGTTATAGAAAGATACTTGGAAAATAACATCATTGGGCTCTTTTTTGCTTTTCGCGGAGTAATTGAGGTAGTTGTAAAAACGTCCTGTTTTGCGGTCGAGCCGGGAAAGCCCTCCCATATGCGTACCTATATATAAGCAGTCTCTTTTAGGGTCGTAACAAATACTCTTCAGATTGTTGTGGGGCAGAGAGTTGGGTCCTCCGGCAGTGTAAGTCCTGAAATGCCCCGCTTGGCGGTCTAGACATGCCAATCCACCACCATCGGTGCATATCCATAGGTGATGATCTTTGTCCTCGGTCATGGCCCCGGCAAACGGGTAGTTGAGACAGTCACTGCGATCGGGATTATAAGTGTAGTAATTGAATGTGTTGTTATCTGGGTTGAAGTAGTTGACTCCTCCATAATAACTACCTATCCAGATAGTGCCTTGTACATCTTGATAGAGCGAAAATATAGAAGAATGGCTGAGTCCTCCTGGGCGTTGTTCTTGCTTGATGAGGCTGTAGGTTTGGGTGTGTGGATCATATTTTTGTAAACCGTCGAAGGTTCCGAACCAGATGTTCCCTTGCTGATCTTCAACAAATTCACGTATTTGTTCACTGGAAATGCCTTTGGGGGATGAGGGGTCATAAGGAATACGGTTAATTTGTCCGTTTCGGTTGATATGGTATAGCCCTTGTGTACGGCAACCTACCCAAACTTCCTGACTGGAATCTTGGAAAATACGGTAAACATCTACTTTGGGGATCAGGCATTGAACCGCTCCTTTATTTTCTGTCGTATATAGGCCTTCTTTGGCACCGATATAAAATCTGTTGCCATCTGTCATCAGATAGTTGATGGATGGTATACCTGTTTTTTGTTGAAAATCTAATTGATTGTTTTGGGGATTGTATCGGAAAATAGAGTCGTGCCCGGCACACCATATCTCACCGGCATGAGATGTTAGAGCATAGACAGAGCCTTGACGCAGACGTTCGAAAGTCTCTTTACGAATATCGTATTTCAATAAAGCACGATCAACAATTAAAAACACATCTCCGTTTTGACTTCCAGTAATGGCGCTAACCTCATTCCCTATCAGAATTTTCTGATCCGGTTGATTCCCGTTCTGGATCCATGCTTTATAAACCGTCATCCTATCACTATTGTAGATGTTGACCCCTTCACGTGTACCAAACCACATTCTACCCAGTTTATCTTGATAGATAGCCATAACAGACGATTGCGAAAGACCTTCTTCTCTACCTATGTGTTTAAAATATCCGGCGTATGATAATTGAACGATGAAAATGCCGATAAAAGAAAAGGCTAATTTGTGTTTATTCATAGTTATTCCGTATTTATAAACGCAAATATATAAATAACAGATAGATTTAGTATATCAACTCTATGAAAAAAGTATATAAACAGAAATAAACCTCCCTACCATTCAACAGATAGGGAGGCTTGTGGGGGAAATCGTAGGTTTATCGGATGCTTTCCTGTATTTTCGGTTTCAGGATAGCGGTCCAGAGATCGTAGCCATTCTGATTCATGTGCAGGCCGTCCGGTTTAAAGATATCTTTTCGCAGTTCTCCGTTTGCACCGTACAAGCAAGAGGCTACGTCGATATAAGTGAGTCCGTCCGTCTTCGAAGCATACTCTTTAAGCAAAGTATTAATGATTTCATGCTTCGGAATCATCTCCTTGCGTGCGAGCGAAGGCTTATAGGAGAGAATGAATATCGGAATATCCGGATAGTCCCGTTGCAGCCGGTTGGTCAGTAAACGAAAAAAGTCGAATGTTTCTCCGACAGTCAGATCCTCGGGGGTACCTGCAAGATCATTTTCTACATAAACCACGATGCTGCGCGGGTGATATCCCCGGGCAATCACGTCGTAATTATAAAGCATGTCTCGTAAGGCGGCACCACCGTATGAACGGCGGAGAATCTTCAGTGGGGCCATGTCCCGGTAAATGTTATCCCACAAGTTGATGGAAGAACTGCCTAAAAAGAGAACGTCGCAAGAAGTATCTTTCAATGTCCGGTTTTCTGTTTGGTACCGGTCTATTTCTCCTTGGTATCGGGTTACCCATGTAACCGGATCCGTGTGGCGGACAGGAAGATATTCGCTGAAGCGCACAGAATCCTGTGGCGTTTGTACCTCTGCTGCAAGAGTGTTGCAGCAGAGGAGGACAGTACAAAAGGTGATAAATATTGATTTTATCATTTATTTCTTTACGTTAAATCCAAGTTTTTTCAATCCGTTCTGCACGTCGGGATGACTCATGAAAAGTTTCCATAGAAGTCCGGTCCGGTAGTTTTCTATCATTACGGCTATCGGCCCTTGGTCGATGGCCAGATATCGCTTCGGATACCAGTCCGCGGTTTCGCTGAAGGCATCATAGAATCCGTAAGGACCGAATACCTTATCTCCCATCTGATACAGATGACGCATCACTTGCAGTGACTGGTCCGGTGTATAGACGATGGAAGAGAGGGCGGCGGTGGGAGAGATCACTCCCCGGTCATCACGTTCCAACGGGCCGTGGGCAGCATATCCATCCACGGAATAACTGGCGGTCAGCCCCCAGCAGTCAGCCCCGTAACCTTTATAGTGTTTGGGGTTGCGGATGCAATATTCACGGTTTACCAGTGTAAGATTTCGCATTTCGTTGAAGTAGCTCGGGCAATATTCATCTTTCAAACCCACCGGATCGAGTCCGAGGAAGGAATACTGCGCCCAGAACAACGGACCGACCTCTCCACCCTGATAGCGGAGATGCAGTTCGATACCCTCTACCCGGTGTGGAGAAACAATCGCGCCATTCTGTGCCCATCCTTCATGATATACAGCAGCCGGCACTCCATGAGTAGGAGAAGCGGCGGCAAGGATATACATAATCAGGCATTCATTGTAGCCGTGTATCGGAAAGTTCATTTCCCAACCATATTCCGGACTCCAGTGCCAGTAAAGCACATTTTGCCCGTCACGGCGATACCAATTCCAGTCTACCTCCCGCCATAGTTTATCGATACGTGCCGCAAGAGCTTTCTCTTCGGTTGAACCTCCTGCATAGTATTGATGTACGGCCAGCAAACCTTGCATCAGGAAAGCTGTTTCTACCAGATCGCCTCCATTGTCTTTTTGTCCGAAAGGTTGCACACGTCCCGTTTCACCGTTCCACCAGTGTGGGTAAGCGCCTTTAAAGCGGTCCGCCTTTTCCAGGAAACGGACTATTTTCTCCATGCGGCGCAGCCCTTCTTCCCGGCTGACGTATCCACGATCGATACCCGCCAGTATGGCCATGATGCCGAAGCCGCTTCCTCCTGAAGTAACAATCTCCGGACCTCCGGCCGGATATTCGCCATCCATATGATAGCGTTCGCGTGCCAGTCCGCTATTGGGTTCGGCTGCTTCCCAGAAATAATTGAAGGTTCGTCGCTGGACGGTATCCATCAGGGCATCGTCTGTCAGGGTAGCGGCAGAAGAAGGTTTATCCTTTGGCTTGCAAGCTACAAGAAGAAAAAGAGCGAAGAGGAAGAAGAGGAGCTTGCTGTTGTGAGTGACAAGTTGGGTATTCATAATGATTTCTTGTTTGTAATGGTTTTAGTTTCACCACAGATTACACGGATTTTCACAGATTAATCATTTATCCCGTTGATATTTAAGATTAAAATTCTGTGTTAATCTGTGTAATCTGTGGTGAATCTTATTCTTTTCTATTCCCTTGTGTAGCCGATTCAACGCAACGTGAACCGTGCCGTTTTCACGTTCTGGCTGTCAGGTCCTATCATCACATCGAAATCGCCCGGTTCGGCTACGAATTGCAGGTCGGCATTGTAAAACTTCAACATTTCCGGAGCAATCGTAAAACGGACAGTACGCGACTCATTGGGCTGCAGGTAGATCTTTTCAAATCCCTTAAGCTCTTTTACCGGGCGGGTGACACTGCCTACGAGATCACGGATGTAGAGTTGCACTACTTCACTGCCGGCACGGTCTCCGGTATTCGTTACGGTGACGGAGGCTACCAACTGATTGTCCATCCCGATGGAGGGTTGACTTAAAGTGACATCACTGAAGCGGAATGTGGTATACGACAATCCATATCCGAACGGATAAAGTGCATCATTGTCTACGTCCAGATAGTTGCTGCGGAATTTCTCAAACCATTTGCCTTCTTTGAGCGGGCGACCTGTATTTTTGTGTGCATAGTAAAGCGGAATCTGGCCTACATTCTTCGGGAAAGTCATGGTGAGTTTGCCGCTTGGGTTCACTGCTCCGAACAGTACATCGCCGATAGCCAAGCCTGCCTCCGAACCTCCGAACCATACGTTTAAGATGGCGGGTACATTCTCCTGCTCCCAGTTCAGCACCAACGGACGGCCAGTGAAGAGTACGAGAACCACCGGCTTGCCTGTTTTCAGTAAGGCTTCCAGGAGTGTGTGTTGTACGTCCGGCAGGTCGAGGTTGGTACGACTGCTGCTTTCGCCGCTCATTTCCGATGATTCGCCCAGCGCGGCAATGATTACGTCCGACTGTGAAGCTATTTTCAACGCTTCGTCCAGCAGTTGCTTGTCAGTACGGTTGTCGCGGTTCAGCGAACGGCCAAACAGGGTGGCTCTTTCCTCATAGGCAGCATCGCTTATCAGGTTACTGCCTTTGGCATAAAGAATCTTTGCCTGATTGCCTACCCACTCGGTCAATCCCTCTACCAGAGATGGGCTCTTGTCCAGAACTGCCGCCACACTCCACGTACCCGGCATATTCGAGCGGGTATTGGCCAAGGGACCTATCACTGCGATGGTACCGGTGGGTGAGAGAGGGAGAAGGGGAGAGGAATCGGGAGAGAGCTGTCCGTTTTTCAGTAGTACGAAACTTTCTCCGGCAATTCTCCGGGCTACGGCACGATGCTCTTTGGTAAAGATGTCACGTGCCGGACGTTTCAGATCACAATATTTATAAGGATTGTCAAATAACCCCAGTTTATATTTGGCTTCCAGAATGCGGCGGCAAGCGGTATTAACGGTTTCTACCGATACTTTGCCTTCTTCGATCGATTTTTTCAATGTGCCGGCGAAGCCTTCACTGACCATGTCCATATCTACTCCCGCATTGATGGCACGTGCCGATACGGTTTGCAGGTCGCCAATCCCGTGTTCTATCATTTCAGAGATTCCGGTGAAGTCTGTCACTACGAATCCGTTAAATCCCCATGCTCCACGCAGCACATCGGTCATCAGCCATCGGTTGGCAGTTGCCGGCACACCCTCCACTTCGTTGAATGAAGCCATTACACTGCCTGCTCCGGCTTCAACACCAGCCTGATAGGGGAGCATGTAATCGTTAAACATCCGTTGGCGGCTCATGTCTACGGTATTGTAGTCCCGTCCGGCTTCGGCTGCCCCATACAAGGCAAAATGCTTGATACAAGCCATGATCTCATCGTTACGGCGCATATCCTTTCCCTGATATCCGCGTACCATGGCTTGGGCAATCTGAGCTCCGAGGAAGGGATCTTCGCCCGAACCTTCGGATACCCGTCCCCAGCGTGGATCGCGACTGATATCTACCATCGGACTGAAAGTCCACGAGATGCCGTCAGCGCTTGCTTCGATGGCTGCGATACGTGCAGATTCTTCAATGGCCGGAATATCCCAGGTACACGAAAGCCCCAATGGGATAGGAAAGATGGTTTCGTAGCCGTGAATCACGTCCATACCGAAGAGCAGAGGAATACCCAGACGGGAATTTTCTACAGCCAGACGTTGTACATCGCGAATTTTATCCACTCCTTTCAGGTTGAAGAGTCCACCTACTTCACCTCGCTTTATCTTTGTGGCTATGTCACTGCTTTTAGCTTGTCCGGTGGTAATTTCACCCGTTACCGGCAGGTTAAGCTGCCCTATTTTCTCTTCCAGGGTCATCCGTTTCAGCAGATCGTCGAGGAAACAGTCCATGTCCTGAGGGGCTTTTTGCGCTTGCAGCCCCAACGGGAGTAAAAGTGCAAGCAGAATGAGTAAAGAATATTTCTTGTTCATAACTGTATATGGTTAAGAGTTCACCACAGATTACACGGATTATCACAGAGAGGAGATCCATTGGATTGATAATCTGCACTTAATATATCTGTGATAATCTGTGTAATCTGTGGTGAAACTCTGAGATTAATAATCCGGGTTCTGTACCAATACGCCTTTCGACTTGTCTATCTCGTCCTGTGGAAGTGGCAGCAAGGCATTCTTGGGTTGATAACCCGTTTTGCCAGCAGCATGTAGCACTTGCGAAGCGATACCCCAGCGTACCAGGTCGTAGAAACGTCCCGATTCCAATCCGAGTTCTACCCGTCGTTCATGCCGGATGGCATCACGCAACACGGTCTGATCCAATGAAGTCACTTTGGGCAGAATGTCCGGATTGTTGCCACGGGCGCGGGCACGCACCATTTCCAGATAACCCGATGCTTCGCCTGTTTTCCCTAACTCATTAGCCGATTCTGCTGCCATCAGCACTACGTCGCCATAGCGGATGATACGGATGTTCACCCAGAAACCATGACGGGTAAACTCCTCACGAAGTGCCGGGTTGGTATAAGCTTTCTTGTTAAAGTAAGCCCCGTCAGCCTGTGATACCGGAGACTCTCCATAAGGCTTGTTGGTGTTTTCAGGAGTAATCGGGTCGTCATCCGAACGGCGGAAGTAGAGCAGGGTAGCGTCTTTGCGCGGGTCACCCGGTTCGAATGCTTCACCCATCAGTTCGGTTCCCATATGCCATCCCCAGCCAAGGTCCCATTGGCCGGAGCCGCGTACACCTTGTACCTCGCAGAACTGACTGCCTATTTTATCACTTGCAGGCAGGGCGGCAGTCGATGCACATTGCAGCTCAAATACCGACTCACTGCTGTTTTCGCCATCATCGGTAAAGATAACGTCATAAGGAGTGTCCAGATTATACTGTCCGGAATTCATTACATCGGTTGAGGCAGTATACATGTTCTGCCAGTCGTTACGCATCATATACGTGCGGGCATGCAGTGCACGGGCACTTCCCCAGGTTAGACGTCCCAGGTAGGCAGACTGCCATTGACGGGGTAAAAGTCCTTCAGCCTGTGTCAGGTCTGAGTCGATCTGTTTATAGATCTCTTCGGCGGTGGTCTTCGGTACATTGGCTTCCGAGGCGTCGTTCACTTTGAAAGTGACCAACGGCACTTCGCCGAATGCACGGACCAGGTTGAAGTAACAGTAAGCACGGAAGAAAAGAGCTTCTCCCTTATTCCGGAGATCATTTTCTTCTGTCAGGTTACCTTTCTCGATGGTTTCTATCACGTCGTTGCATTGATAGATGATAGCGTAATTCTGGCTCCAGTAGGCTTTGATCAGTCCGTTATTGGTATTGTACTGGAAATCATCGTACATGGCAGCCTGATCGGCACCGTCGCTCGCCGTACTTCCTTTTTCCGAATCTTCCGAGCGGAAATATTCGATGGCAAAGGCCGGGATACCTGCGGTAATGTTATAGTTACGCATCATGGTGTAGATATTGAAGACTTTTCCTTCGGCAAGTGCTCCGGGATTATCATCTTCAGTGAACTGCCCTTGAGGGTGACGGTCCAGAAAATCGTTGCAACTGCTGAAGCTCAGAGCCGATACGGCTAATGCAATGGGTAGGATGTATTTATTTAGTTTCATACTCTGCTTCGTTAAAATGTTAAGTTAATACCAAATGTATAGACTGCCGGTACCGGATATGTTCCGTTATCCACTCCGAAGGCAATGGCCGATCCACCGATTTCCGGTGTATAGCCCGTGTTATGCTTCCACGTCTTCAGGTTTTGTATGTTGACATAAACCTTCAGAGCCTGCATGCGTATTTTCGCCAGCAAGGTTTTGTCGAAGTTATAAGCCAGTTGGAGGTTACGGATACGGAAGAAGCTGCCGTCTTCGATGAAGTACTCGGAGTTCTCGCTGTTGATGGCATGTTTTGTATTCAGCAGGGGTTGCGTGTTCGATGTGCCTTCTCCGTGCCAGCGGTCGAGACGTTGCTCCATATAATTGAACTGTGCCCAGTTATAATTGTCCCAGGTACGGTAAATCTGATTGCCGCCTTGTCCCATCATTTCCATGCTGACTTCCCAATTCTTATATGAAAGGCCGAGGCTGATGCCGTATGTTACGTCCGGTGTCGGATCACCGATCATCGTGCGGTCGTCCGGTGTGATTTTTCCATCTCCGTTTACGTCGGCAAACTTAAGGTCGCCGGGTGTGACGGTTGCCAGTGTATTCGCCGGTGAAGCGTCGATCTCGGCCTGGTTTTGGTAAACGCCCGCTACTTTGTAGCCATAGAAATAACCGATCGGATAGCCTGCCATTGTGTAGCTTTGGCTTTTGTCGCCTGCGATGATGGAGTATCCTTCCTGTACCAGACTCTTCACTTTGTTACTGATAGTGGTCAGGTTCGCGCTGACAGAATATCCCCAGTCGCCGATCTGATCTCTCCAGGAGGCCATCAATTCGATACCTTTGTTCTCAATTTCTCCAAGGTTTCCGATACCCGGTACGGTTCCCGACAATCCCGGTACGGTAGCCAGCAGGTCTTTGGTATTCTTCTTGTAATATACTCCTTCCAGATGGAAGCGGTTGCGGAACATATTGGTCTCGAATCCGGTTTCCCATGCTTCTACTTTTTCCCAGCGGAGGCGCGGGTTGGGCAGGTAAGCCAGTTGGTAACCCGGATAGATGATAGCCGGTTTGCCGAATACGGCAGCGAAAGCATTCTCCAACAACGGTTCTGCCGGATAAGCCCTATCCATATTCTGGTTACCTAATGTGCCCCACGAACCTTTCAGTTTCAACATGTCCAGCCATGTGATGTCTTTCATGAACTCCTCTTCAGTCATCAGCCATCCGGCACCTACAGAGTAGAAGTTCTGCCATTGGTTGCCCGTGTATGCGAAGGCCGATGAGCCGTCACGACGGAACGAGCCGTTGAACAGGTATTTCCCTTTATAATTATAGATGACACGGGCCAGCATGGACACGGTGGTGCGTTCCCACTGTGTACTTCCGTTGGTAGCGGTAGCCAGATCGCCAATGCTGACGAACCATTTATCGGGATTATTCGGAATCACCAGCCCGATACCCTGTCCGCGTGAAGCATCCAGTCCGCTGAGTGAATTGTAGTAGGTTGTGAAACCGGCAGTAGCGGTCAGGTTGTGTGTACCATCGGCAAAACTGTTTTGGTATGTCAGCAGATAGTCGCTCTGCACTTTGGTTTCGTTTTGTTTGTTCTGGCTCACTTCCGTCTTTCCCGTTCCAAGTGTAGCCACATTGCCGGCTACGGTTGCGTCATATACTTTAATGATTGGTTTGTAAGTCCGGCTGTCATTGGTGGCATAATCCATGGAGAACATTGCTTTGAATGTGAAATGCTTCAGGAAATCCACTTCACCGTAAATGCTGCCCGATGCACGGTAATTGATGGCGCGGGTGGTGTTGGCACGCAGATCTACGTCAACCAACGGATTGGTCATCTGTGCTTTCTGGAATTCCGGCAATGAAGTATACAGACCGTATTCTTCGTTGTAAACCGGAGCTACAGGAGTAGTGCGAATTGCGTTCAGAACCGTTTTGCTGTCGGCCGGGAGCATTCGTGCTCCGTTGAACTGAAATCCCACTTTGATATCTTTGGTGATCTTATAATCATTACTTGCATTGATCGTCACTTTGCTATACTTCTCATGCTTAATGTTTCCCTGTTCGTGCGAGTAGCCCACACCGAGATAGAAACTATGTTTTTCCGAAGCACCTGTGATACTGATATTATTGTTCGTGATGAATCCGGTCTGGAATATTTCGTCTTGCCAGTCCGTATTTGCGTTCCAGTTGCTGAAGTCGAATGGGGTGTTTCCCTGATTCGCCATCTGCTCGTTATAGAGTTCCTTGAACTGTGGCGCATTCACCATTTTGATTTTGTCTACTACGGTTTTCCATCCGAAAGAGGTGTTGATATTGACCAGCGTCTGTCCCTCTTTGGCGCGTTTGGTAGTTACGATGATCACGCCGTTGGCACCACGTACACCGAAGATAGCCAATGAAGAGGGGTCTTTCAATACTTCCATCGATTCGATGTCTTCCGGGTTCAGGAAGTTGATATTGTCATTGAAGAGTCCGTCTACAATATACAGCGGCTTGTAACCATTGATGGAGTTTGTGCCGCGGATACGGATTTCGGGATCGGCACCTGCCTGTCCGGAATTGACAATCTGCACACCGGCAATCTTTCCTTGTAGGGATGATAGTGGGTTAGTGGCCGGTTTGTTGGCTATTTCCGAACCCTTGATGTTGGTGATAGAACCGGTCAGGTCACGTTTCTTGGCGCTACCGTAACCGATAATTACTGTTTCGGCAAGCATTTGGGAGTCGTCTTTAAGCGTGACATTAATCACAGTCTGCTGCCCCACTTTGATTTCCTGCTTTTCATATCCTACATACGAGAATACAAGCACATCTTCAGGGGTAACAGAAATGGAGTATTTGCCATTCATATCGGTGATGGCTCCGGTAGAAGTCCCTTTTACCAGAATAGATGCGCCGATCAGGGGCTCATGGGTTGAATCTGTAACAGTACCCGTTACTGTTTTGGTTTGCGCCATGGCTACCGATGCGCTCAGCAGTAGGCACGTCAGGACAAATACACTTTTTAGCCATAAGGCTCTCTTCTGCCGAAGAGGTCGTAAAGGTTTAGTCTTCATTGCATTAAATTTTACCATTGTATAACTATTTTGATTTAACACACCTTCTGCCAGTTCTCTTTCAGATACTCGATAGCTATATCGACGGCAAAAGTACCCAATGAAACAAATAAATGTCGAAAAAGATGTGAACGGATTCAAACTCCCTGCACTTTTAACATATATCGGACTTGGAATCCGACTAATGTATTTTTATATATGGCTCCCTGAATGGATCGGTCAAAAACAATTCGCCCAGATGATAGAAACATCACCTGGGCGAAACCATTTATACTGTGAGGACTATCCTTCGGTGCGACTTGGCCATTTGCTTCAAAACCGCTCTTGGCTCAATCTCTTGTTGCAGTGGTAACGTGGGAATTTGATATAGTTCTTTTTGTGTGTTTATAAAGATGAGACGCATAAATATATAAAAAAAAGATACGTTTTGATTTTTCATAATAAATTCTCTTTTATAATTGGCCTTGAATCTAAATTTTGCTCACTTAACCAGTTAGCTCGCCGAACCGCTGTCACTCTACCCCCCCCCGGAGGACAGCGGTTCTCTTTTTGCTTTGCAATTATCAGACTAAGTGATGCTATTGGGTTTAACCTTAAGATAGATTATCGGTCAGGTTAGTGAGTTTTCAAATCAATATCAAGTAAGAATCGGGAAGAAACAAGGTAGTTTGTATCTTAAAACATAAACTCTTTAATGGATTGTATCTAAATGCTTTATGATGAATCTGTGCTTCTTTATCTCAGCCCGGGCATTGGGGCTCATAGGCCCAGGTATGCGGGCTGAGATAAATAGTATACCATTTTCGGTTAAACATTAAAGGAAAACAAAATGCTCTAAACGATATTTTTACTTGAAAAGTGAACTCCTTTCTGTTGTAAATCAGTGGATTATATTCTAATGTATCCCTAAACCGGCGGGTGGAAGATGGAAGATGGTGGTGGAAGATAAATGGGCTGAAAACGCTATCTTCCACCACTATATCATATTGTGTATTAAATAGATAGGCGTTGAAAGGTGGAAGATGGAAGATCGAAATGTTTTTTTGTATGAGAGGGGAAAGAAAACAAATTATGGCACCGAATTAGTCACCGATTTTGTGTTTGTATTTTTCGGATCAGCGTAAAAACCGTAGCCAGCCTTTTAGGACATAGCGGATTGAAACATACAGAGAAATACACCTGTGCGGTGGATAAATTAAAAGAGGAAGCAATAAACAGTTTGCCCGAACTAAAATTTTAACCATAAAAAACTTATCTTTGTAACGATGAATTTTGAAGCATTAGTAGAACATATCAGTAAGATACAGAACACGTTGCAGGCACAAGCTGCACATGTTGTAAACCTTGCCCTTACTTCTCGTAACTGGCTTATGGGTTATTATATCGTGGAGTTTGAACAGAACGGAGAAGACCGTGCCGCATACGGTGAACAACTGCTGAAGAAGCTGGAGTAACGTTTGAAAATTAAAGGGCTGAATGAACGTAGATTTCGTGAATTTAGGCGGTTATACCTTATTTACCCACAATTAAAAGAACCTGTTACACAATACATTGCAACACAAATTCAAATTCGGCAGTCATTGACCGCCGAATTCACCGAACCAATTCGGCGGTTGACGACCGCCGAATCTGATAATGGCGTTTGGAAACTACCAACAGAACACCCACAAATCGAAACATGGATGATTCCTGCTGATAGATTATTCAACAGATTATCTTCCACCCATTTAAATACCATGTCGGGAATTGAGAACCCGGTAAAACGTGCTTTCTATGAAATGGAAACTATTCGTGGTTGTTGGTCTGTAAAGGAGTTGGAGCGACAAATAGCATCCTTATATTATGAGCGTAGCGGACTATCCAAAAACAAAGAAGCCCTCTCTTCCTTAGTCCAGCAACCTTATTACAGCCCAAAGATGTTATCAACACTCCTGTTACTTTGGAATTTTTAGGACTAAATGACCGTGCATTGGTGACGGAAAACGATTTGGAACAATCCATTCTTGATAACCTGCAACACTTTCTGTTAGAAATGGGACATGGCTTTTGCTTTGAAGCCCGGCAAAGACGTATCTTGATTGATGAAGATTATTTCTTTGCCGACCTTGTGTTCTATCATCGCATTTTGAAATGTCATGTTATTGTGGAATTGAAGATAGACAAGTTCCACTATGAGTATGCTTCACAACTGAATATGTATCTGAACTATTTCAAAGCAGAAGTGATGCAGCCAGATGATAATCCACCTATCGGCATTTTGCTTTGCACAGAAAAGGGAGATACATTGGTAAAGTATGCCACTGCCGGATTAGACCCCAATATATTTGTTCAGAAGTACATGATAGAGCTTCCAACCGAGGAAGAAATAAAGAAATTCATATCTTGTCAGAACTATTAAAAAAATATTTGCATATGATACGAGTTCGTTTTTTTTGATATAAGAGACATAGCTCTTAATGAAATACATAACTCTAAAAGAACTATATCAATAGCTGTTGCATGGTTTACTCAACGAGATTCATTTAATGCTATAATTGGAGCTATAGAAAGAGGCGTAAATATTTCGCTTATGCTTATCAACGATATTATCAATCGCAATGAATATGGTCTTGATTTTTCATTATATCTTCAAAAGAGGGGTAAATTATGTTTTGTTGATAGTATTTTCGGATAGCTTATTGTTACAAATAAAAAACCTGCTAAAACAATTGTTTTAGCAGGCTTTTTATACAACATTGAAAGTTTGTGCGGATGATAGGACTCGAACCTACACGTCGCGAGACACCAGATCCTAAGTCTGGCGCGGCTACCAATTACGCCACATCCGCTCACTAAATGCTCACTCGTTTGGAGTTTTGCGCTGCAAAGATAGATACTTTTTCTGATTTTACAAATTTATAAGCAATAAAGTTATTTACCGGGGAATCTGCGGGCGATCTCTATCAATGTAGCTTTTCCTCTCAGGGGCTCTTGTTAAGCGGGTTGTAGAATAGTTCCACATCTTTGTGGAGCAGTTCTACAGCCCTTCTTTTCATTTTTAGCATTTCTTGAATATTTAATACTCTTATTTACTGATGTTTAGACTTTATTGATTTCATCAATACTTTTGAGGTACAATTATTGGAGTACAAGTGCAAATAGGTATTTGTAGATTTAAAATGATTAGCCAATGAGAAGTTTGAAAACAGTGTTGATTATATTGTTGTGTATCTGTGGTATACATGTGCAAGCACAACAGTTGGAAATAAAAGGTTTAGTGACGTCATCGGAGGATAAACAGCCGCTTATCGGAGCTACGGTTGCCGTAAAAGGGGTACCGGGAAGGGGAGTGGTAACGGATATGGACGGCCGTTACACTCTGAAAATAGAACCATCAGATAAAATCCTTGTCATATCCTATATAGGAATGAAATCGTCTGAGGTCAAAGTGCCGAAGAATGGAGTCTTGAATGTGGTGTTGCAGCCCGAATCACTTAATCTGGATGAAGTTGTGGTGACCGGATACGGAAATTTTTCAAAGTCATCCTTTACCGGATCAGCTAACACCTTACGGGCCGACATGCTGAAAAACGTACCGGTACTTTCTGTAGAACAGAAGTTGCAAGGTATGACCACGGGGGTAAATATAACTTCCGGTTCCGGACAGCCGGGAGCTAACCAGAGTATCCGTATCCGTGGTATGGGTTCATTCAATGCATCCAATGAACCTCTTTTTGTGATTGACGGTATACCGGTCACTTCCGGCAGTATGGGAGCCGGTACGGGGGCCGATGCCGCCTATATGAATAATGCCAAAACAAATGTGATGAGTACCCTTAATCCTGCCGATATTGAGAATATTACAGTGATAAAGGATGCCGCCGCCGCTTCTCTTTACGGTTCGCGTGCCGCGAACGGGGTGATTCTGATCACTACCAAAAAAGGGGCCGTAGGGCGGACTAAAGTTACTTTGAGCGCGAGCGGAGGCTTTTCTAATGCAGCTGTCAACTTCCGTCCCACATTGAACGGTGAACAACGCCGTGAAATGATTTATGAAGGTCTTTACAACTCTGCAGTAGACAAGGGACTCCAATCTCCCGAAGCATATGCAAACGCAAATATTGATACATATGCAGGGATACCGGAACTGGGATATACTGATTGGAGGAAAGAACTGATCCGAACCGCTCATAATCAAAACTACGAGGTGACTGCTTCCGGAGGTAACGAGCGCACTACTTTTTATGCTTCTCTCGGCTTTAACCGTCAGGAAGGTCTGGTCGAGAATTCTAATCTGGACCGTTACTCTGCCCGCCTGAACATGACACATAAAATAGGTAGCCGTGTCGAGGTAGGAGGTAACATGATGTTTACCCAGATAAGTCAGGAGATGAACGAGGAGCGCGGTTCCAATATCAATCCCTTCCTTTGTGTTGCTGTGTCTGCCACACCTTCCATGCCTGTGCGTGACGCTTCGGGCAACTATGTGGGGTCTTATATAGGCACCAATGTGAATCCGCTTCGTGACATCCGTACTGACTATAACCGCAGTCGTATGACACGTATGTTCTCCACCGGTTATGCTTCGGTAGATATTATCAAAGGATTGAAACTGAAAGAGACCCTGAGCTATGACTATACTGTACAGAAAGATTCCCGCTATTTGAATCCGCTTAGCGGGGCAGGTCCCAAGAGCGGAAGTGATGCTCAGACCTCAAAGGGATTTACCGAATATGGTAAGCTATTGTCGTCTACTTCACTCAACTATACCCATACATTTGCCGCTAAACATCACCTTGACATTTTGGCTGCCTATGAATTGGAAAGCTATCAGAGTGATAAAGCTATGGGAGAGAAGGCTAAACTCCCCTCGGATGTGTTGCTTGAGCCGGATAATGCCGCTGTGCTGAAGAGCTTTGTTTCTTCTACACAGGCATACAGAATGATTTCTTACCTGTCCCGTTTGAACTATGATTACGATAATCGTTATTACATTGCAGGTAGTTATCGCCGCGATGGCAGTTCACGTCTTGCTCCGGAAAGCCGGTGGGGAGACTTCTGGTCTGTTTCCGGTATGTGGCATCTGAGCAGTGAACCTTTTATGGAGGCTGTGAAGCCGGTATTGAATGATGTAAAAATCCGTGCTTCTTATGGTGTCAATGGGAATCAGCCGGGAGCTTTTTATGGATATATGGGGCTATACAGTTATGGGCAGAACTATATGGGGGCAGCAGGTTCATACGAGTCTGCCCAAGCCAATCCCAAACTGAAATGGGAAAAGAACTATAATCTGAATATTGGGCTTAGCCTGACTTTTATTGACCGTATCTTTGTGAATCTCGAATACTACAACCGCGATACAAAGGACTTGCTTTATAATCGCCCTATCAGTTCCACTACCGGTTTTCTGAATTATCTTGCAAACATCGGTCAGCTTAACAACAAAGGGGTGGAGTTCGAACTGCGCACGATTAACTTTGCCGGTCCTGACTTCAACTGGACATCGGTGCTGAATTTAACACATAACCGTAATAAAATCGTGGCACTGGACGGAGATATAAAGCAATCTGTCGAGGGCTCCTGGTTTATTCATAAAATAGGTCTTCCTTACAATAGTTTCTACGTGAAAGAGTTTGCCGGAGTAGACCCGTCGACCGGGAAAGCTCTTTATTATCTCAATACACAAGATGAACAGGGGAATTATAATAGAGAGATGACTGACGATGCTTCTAAAGCGCAGGCTATTCCGTATAAATCTGCTGATCCTAAGATATCGGGAGGGTTCACTAACATCATTTCTTATAAGTGGTTTGATCTGGGACTTACCTTTACCTATTCGCTGGGAGGATATTCTTTTGACAAGGCAGGAACTCTGATAGAAACCGACGGCAGCAAAGAAAAGTCATACAACCTGCCTGTATATGCTTTGGACCGTTGGCAGAAGCCGGGAGATAGAACTGATGTGCCTCGTTTTGTATTGGAACAGGGAGCCGGTCCACAAAATTCATCCCGCTATATTCACAGTACCGACCACATCCGCCTCAAGAACCTGACACTCGGTTTCACACTTCCCGGCAGATGGGTACAAAAGGCACTGATAGAGAATGCACGTGTCTACTTCTCAGGAAGTAATCTGCTGACATGGGCCAAATGGAAACAGTATGATCCTGAAGTACCGGTTAATGGTGAGGTGTTCTGTGAGGCTCCTCCCATGCGTACCTTCAATTTTGGGGTTGAGATAACTTTCTAAATCATTCATCATTATTAATATTCAGATATATGAAACGTACACTTATATACATGTTTGCCGCTATGTCGCTTGTGGGTTCTTCTTGTTCCGGCGACTGGCTGAATTTGAATCCATCTACCTCTGTGACTACTCCGCAAGCCATCCGTACACTTGAGGAAGCACAAATAGCTTTGAACGGCATTTATCGCATTGCCGCTTCACATAGTTATTATGGTGATAATTATCTCTATTATGCCGATTGCCGTGGTGAAGATGTTCAAGCACGTGTCAGCAAGGGAGCCGGAAAACGTGTATCACCTTATTATGAGTTCAATGTCACGGCAGATGATGCCTTGAATATTACCCGTGTATGGAATCAGCCTTATAGTGTCATTCATCAGGCAAATAGTCTGCTGGAAAGAATAGAATCCGGTGCGGTGGTTACCGATGATGCTGTGGCTCTCAACTGTATCAAAGCTGAAGCGCTTGCTTTGCGTGGATTGGCTTTGTTTGATCTCACCCGTCTGTTTGCTATGCCCTATACCTTGAACAATGGTACTTCTTTGGGAGTACCTATTGAGATTAAAACAACTTTGCCTACTCACCAGCCTGCCCGCAATACGGTGGCCGAATGCTATCAGCAGGTGATAGACGATATGACAGGTGCACTGAAACTCTCGGCACTTTCCGCTGATAAGAAAAACGGTTATCTTAATGTGTGGAGTGTCAAAGCATTACTTTCACGGGTATATCTTTATATGAATGATAATGAAAAGGCTCTCGCATTGGCCAAGGAAGTGATGAATAACGGTGGATTGTATCAGTTGTTCACACACGATGAATATCCTACAGTATGGGGAAAAGACTTCAATTCTGAGTCACTGTTTGAGTTTTACTACACTCTTTCCGAGCCTGATGGCGGAACGGGAGGTGAAGGCGCTCCGATGGTTTATGCCGATAATGTGAAGGATTGGAACAACCTTGTACTGACCAAAGCATTCCTCGATCTGTTGGGAGAAGATCCGGATGATGTGCGTCATTCATTGAATCGTTTGCCGGAGAAACCGGAAGAGGACCTATTGCCCGAAGGTTCCAAGGGTCATCCTAAATATCTGAATAAATATCCGGGTAAGACGGGGGATAATCCGCAGGATAATGACATTTGTATAATCCGCCTCTCCGAAGTTTACCTGAATGCTGCCGAAGCTGCCTTTAAGTTGGGGGGAGCAGAAAATCTGAAATTTTCTTTGGATTGTCTTAATGCCATCGTGAGCCGTGCTAATCCGGCGAAGTGCGTGAAAGAATCGGAGTTGAGCCTGGAGCGTATCTTGAAAGAGCGCCGTAAGGAATTGGTAGGAGAGGGACATGCTTTCTTTGATGCCATGCGAAATGGTTTGTCTGTAAATCGTACCGGTGGTTGGCATTTGCCTTCTGTAGCGGCTGCTGCGGTTATTGCCCCGTCTGATCCGCGGGTAGCATTACCTATTCCGCAGGCGGAGATAGATGCTAACCCGAATATGGTGCAGAATCCGCGTTAATGCTTTCTGGGAGGTGAGATATACTGGCTTTTCGGATGACAAGGCTCGAACCGGCATGTTGTGAGACACTAGACAGTTATTTACTGAGGAATCTGCGGGCGATCTCTATCAGTGTATCTTTTCCTCTCATTTCGTCTTCTTGCAGCATATCTACCTGAATGTCCGGTTCAATGCCGAACTCGATGTGCTTCATCTCCGCATCGAAGTGCGGGCTGGCGGAGAAACGTACGCTCCACCCGTTGGGTAATTCGGAGGTAAAGGGCATACCCGATCCTCCTCCGGTTTTATCTCCGATGATGGTGACATTGGGCAGGCAACGCATGTGGTTGACAAAATCGTTGGTTGCGCTGAAAGAACGGCGATTGGTCAACACGACTGCTTTCTTTTGCCAGCGTACCCCATTGGCTGGTTCCAGATAGATGGCATAGGGTTTAGAGAAGTCGTTGTGTCCGGTTCCTGTCTTATGGCAGATGTATCCTGTCAGAACCTTTTCGTTAGTGAATCGGGAAGCGATGCGGGCGGAATTTGTTGCGTTTCCACCACCATTATCGCGCACATCGATAATTAGTCCATTGCAAATGGCCAGATAGGAGAGCACTTCGTCCAAGTTGCCGTTGCCAATCGGGTCGGCAAAGCTTTCATACCGTATATAGCCGATGTTGTCTTTCAGTATCTTATATTTGAGGCCTGCTGCCGTACGATAGTCCGTACTGGCACGGCCCAGATAGGAATCTTCAACCAGGTCTGCACGGAAGTTACGGGGATAATCCTGATACCAGGCGTCGTAGTAAGACACGTTGTGAGCCGAAGCCAGATTGACATGCCCGTCCTGCAATTCATAAAGCATTTCACTCAGAACTTCGAACAGCCCTTCGTTGCTCATATTCGGGGTAATACGTTTTTGATATTGGGTATAGATATCATCCCAGTCGATTTGTTTGTAATCGAGAAAGCAATATTGCCGGTCGATGATTTTCCATAACTGCTCAAAGTTTCCTTGTGGATCGTTGGCATACTCTTCTTCCCGGATACAGGAAGAGAGGAGAGCCAGAAAGAAAATCAGGCAGAAGCTTTGTTGCAGGATACTATGGATAGGAGGATTCTTCATGATTCACTTCTGTTTTAATAGGCTCTGACGGCAGGTGGCAGGGGAGTTCCGTTCTTATTTCGGATACGGAACAGATCGTGTACAAATCCCACCATGAAAACTTGTGAATAAGCATGTGTCTTGATTCCGTTCAGTTTGGATTGTTGGAGATCACACAAATAGCTAAGGCGCATTTTGGTATATCTGATTGGAAAGTCGACTGATATCATCTGTCGTAACGCCGGCTGATTATGCAGAGAAGTAAAACGGACTACGCCACTGGCGTGTCCGAGTGTGAATATTTCGTAGTAAGATTGCCCGTAATGGGGAGAGAACATGACCCCTATTACCGGAAGATTAACCTGGTAACGTAATGCCAACGGATAATTTTTTATTTTTGTATGCCAGATGGCCATGCCCGAAGCGTCCAGGTTGATGTAAGCACGGGCTGAGGCCGGATTGTTGGTATTGCGCAGATTGTAGACAAAGCCGCCGTTGAAATCTCCCATTCCTCCGGCAAGCAGCTTAAAGTTGTCTGTTATGCGGAACTGATAGTGCAGTCCATAGTTCCAGTTCACTAATCCGGCAAATGTATTGTTGTTATCTACCCGGTTGTGAGTATATGCCAGGTTTGCCTGAAAAAAGTTCTGTACCGAGACATTGCCATCGCCCCAGGCGGTCATACGCATTGTTTCGCGTGAGATACGAAATTCGATACCTTTATATTCCTGCGGAGAAAGATAGGTGTCGAATACATTGGTGTATCCCACACCGTACATGGTGGCACGTGTCACATAGCGGGTAGCTTGAAGTGAGTCTGTGCCGTTACCATTTCCGTTCCCTCCAAAAGAAGGGAGAGCGATTGCTATCATTAATAATAGCAATATACTTGTATTTACTTTCATACGCAGTTTTATCTTGGACTTGTGCTAAAACAGCTTCATCTGTCCGGTCATTTCATCGAGTATGTCGTTTTCTGTTTTACCATTGTCCGGGTCCAGATTTTCCGGTTCTTCATCCGTGTTTTCATCATCCGTGGTTTGTGGCGGATCCGGGAAACGGGTCGGTTCCAGTTCGTTGATGGTCTCTACTGTATAAGTAGTGAGACGTTTCCCTTTGGCCTTAAAACCTTTGACGGCAATGAACTCTTCGGCATCAATGACAACAGGTTCGCGGAAACTGTCGTGACCTCCGAAGATGATCTCCAATCTTGGGTAATACTCATCCGTCAGTAAAATCAGGCGGTTATGTTTGTTCTCACCCAGATAGTTCTGCTTGCGGGCAGTGGCTTCGAAGCAGAAACGTTTCAGGTACGGATAGTTCTGTTGGTCGGCATCATAAAGCGCAGCCGTCCATATCTTGTTGGCATCGAACTTCTCGACGATACTCACATTATCTTCGTAGTGATTGCTGAGATCGAAGTTTGAGGTATAGAACTCTCCGGTGTTCAGCACAACAAGGATGCTGTCGTCGCTCTGGAACTCACCCAAATATTCACCCCGGCCGTCGTAATTGAGGCGGAGCACATCGCGGTCGAACCATACTTTACGTCCGCCCAGTGTAGAGCCTCCCCGTTGTTTCAATACAATTTTGTGTACCGGCAGACGTGTCAGAATGACACCCAGACTTTGTCGGCTGCGAATGGTCACTTCACTGAAATCACGCTCGAAGATGATGCGGCGTACACGAGGATTAGGTTTCAAGGTGACCTTGATGATTTCAGCTTCACCATTGGGGTTGGCACTGAAATAAGAAATGCGTGAATCGGGTTTACCTTGTGTCACGTCGTATTCACGGTCGCGTACGATGGAGGTGACTGCAAACCGTTTGATGTAGTGTGTTCCTTCTGCACCGTCGCGGTAGGCTACGTTGTAGATGGTGCGTTTGTCATTCTTCTTAAATACATTGACGTAGATTACGTTTTTGCCCACAAACTTCTTGTCGGCTACGGGAGTGACCATGTAACGCCCGTCCCGGTAGAAGATGATCACATCATCGATGTCCGAACAGCATGCCACGAATTCGTCTTTCTTTAATGACGTTCCGATGAAACCTTCTTCACGGTTGATATAGAGCTTTTCGTTGGCTTCCACCACTTTGGCGGCTTCAATGGTGTCGAAGTTGCGCAACTCAGTACGTCGGGGGAAGTTTTTCCCATATTTATCTTTAAGCATCCGGTACCATTGGATGGTGTACTCCACGATGTTGGCCAGATGATTGTTGATCTCGGCAATGTCTTCGTTCATGCGGGCAATAGCCTCTTCCGCCTTGTCGGAATTGAACTTCAGGATACGTCCCATCTTGATTTCCATCAGGCGGAGGATGTCTTCTTTCGTCACTTCACGTATGAATTGCGAATAGAAAGGAGTCAACCGTTCGTCGATGTGTGCGCAGGCGGCATCCATATCTTTAGACTGTTCGAACTCTTTATCTTTATAAATGCGTTCTTCAATGAATATCTTTTCAAGAGAAGCGAAATGCAGACTTTCCTGTAGTTCGTCTTTTTTTATTTCCAGTTCCTGGCGGAGCAGAGATAGCGTGTTGTCGGCAGATTTTCTCAGGACGTGGCTGATGGTGAGGAAGTGAGGCTTCTGATCATCAATCACACAACAGTTGGGCGAGATGCTTATCTCGCAATCCGTAAAAGCATAGAGGGCATCGATTGTTTTGTCCGATGAAGTGCCCGGAGCCAGATGGACAAGGATCTCTACGTTGGCTGCTGTGTTGTCGTCTACCTTGCGTATCTTTATTTTTCCTTTGTCGACGGCTTTCAGGATGGAGTCGATGACCGAAGTCGTAGTCCTGCCATAAGGAATTTCGGTAATGGCGAGTGTTTTATTGTCTACTTTATTGATTTTAGACCGTATCTTTACTGCTCCACCGCGTTCGCCGTCGTTGTATTTCGACACGTCAATAGAACCTCCGGTCTGGAAGTCGGGATATAGTTTGAACTCTTCGTTTCGCAGGTAACTGATGGAAGCGTCGCAAAGTTCGTTGAAGTTATGTGGTAAGATCTTGGATGAAAGTCCTACGGCGATACCTTCTACTCCTTGTGCCAGCAAAAGTGGGAACTTCACCGGCAAGGTGATAGGTTCTTTGTTTCGTCCGTCATACGACAGTTTCCATTCGGTTGTTTTAGGGTTGAACACTACATCGAGTGCAAACTTTGACAGGCGTGCTTCGATATAACGGGGAGCGGCCGCACCGTCACCGGTGAGGATATTACCCCAGTTACCCTGGCAGTCGACCAATAAGTCTTTCTGTCCCAACTGTACCAATGCGTCACCAATAGATGCATCGCCATGGGGGTGAAACTGCATCGTATGTCCTACAATGTTAGCCACCTTGTTATACCGTCCATCATCCATGCGTTTCATGGAGTGCAGGATGCGGCGTTGCACCGGTTTCAGTCCGTCATTGATATGGGGCACGGCTCGCTCGAGGATAACGTATGAAGCATAGTCCAGAAACCAATTCTGGTACATTCCTGTAAGTTGATGTTTAATGCTTTCGTTATGTGAGTCCGCCGGCTTATAGTCAGAATGTCCTTCCGTAATCTCGTTGTTCTCTTCGCTCATAAAATCAAATTTCCCTCTGGTTTTAACAACAAATTATCTTTTTTACATCATTATTGGGTGATGTGCAGGCAAAAATACGAATTTAATTGAAAAAAATCATTTACTTTGCAGATTATTTCTGAGTCTGGCTTACAGGCAGATGTATGAAATGTAAATTGTAAATGACTAAATTGAAAATAAGACGATGGCACAAGAAGATGTTTTTAAGAAGTTAGTATCACATTGCAAAGAATACGGTTTTGTGTTCCCCTCAAGCGATATCTACGACGGATTGGGCGCAGTGTATGACTACGGACAGATGGGTGTTGAACTGAAAAACAATATTAAAAAATACTGGTGGGACAGCATGGTGCTGCTGCACGAAAACATTGTCGGCATTGACTCTGCAATTTTTATGCATCCTACCATCTGGAAGGCTTCCGGACATGTGGATGCATTCAATGATCCGTTGATTGACAACAAAGACTCTAAAAAACGCTATCGTGCCGATGTACTGATCGAGGATCAACTGGCTAAGTACGACGATAAAATTAATAAGGAAGTAGCCAAGGCTGCCAAGAGATTTGGCGAAGCTTTCGATGAAGCCCAATTCCGCAGCACCAATGGCCGTGTTCTTGAACATCAGGCAAAGCGTGATGCATTGCACGAACGTTTTGCAAAAGCACTGAATGATAACAATCTGGAAGAACTTCGCCAGATCATTATCGACGAAGAAATAGCATGTCCTATTTCCGGAACCAAGAACTGGACGGAAGTCCGCCAGTTTAATCTGATGTTTTCTACCGATATGGGGTCTACTGCCGATGGAGCCATGAAAATTTATCTTCGTCCGGAAACTGCGCAAGGTATTTTCGTAAACTACCTGAATGTACAGAAGACCGGTCGTATGAAAGTTCCTTTTGGTATCGCTCAGATCGGTAAAGCTTTCCGTAACGAAATTGTAGCCCGTCAGTTTATCTTCCGCATGCGTGAGTTCGAACAGATGGAGATGCAGTTCTTCGTTCGTCCGGGCAGCGAATTGGAATATTTCAAGAAATGGAAAGAAATTCGTTTGAAGTGGCACAAGGCACTTGGTTTTGGCGATGATCATTATCGTTTCCACGATCACGATAAATTGGCTCACTACGCGAATGCCGCCACCGATATTGAGTTCCTGATGCCATTCGGTTTCAAAGAAGTAGAAGGTATTCACTCTCGTACCAATTTCGATCTTTCCCAGCACGAGAAGTTCTCCGGAAAGAGCATTAAATATTTTGATCCCGAGTTGAATGAATCGTACACTCCGTACGTAATCGAAACTTCGATCGGTGTCGACCGTATGTTCCTCAGCATTATGTCTGCCGCTTATTGTGAAGAACAGCTGGAGAACGGTGAAAGTCGTATCGTATTGAAATTGCCTGCTGCATTGGCACCCGTGAAGTTGGCTGTAATGCCGTTGGTAAAGAAAGACGGACTGCCTGAAAAGGCTCGTGAGATCATTGACAATCTTAAGTTCCACTTCCATTGTCAGTATGATGAAAAAGACAGTATCGGTAAACGTTACCGTCGTCAGGATGCCATCGGTACCCCGTACTGTGTGACTGTTGACCATCAGACATTGGAAGACAATTGTGTGACACTGCGTAACCGCGACACTATGGAGCAGGAACGTGTGGCAATCTCTGAATTGAATAATATCATTGCCGACCGGGTAAGTATTACCTCGTTGTTGAAAACAATCCAATAACTCTTTAGCGAATGAACAAAAAAATCTATTTATTACCGTTGCTGTTACTGGCCCTTATCTTTGTTTCTTGTGAAGAGACGAAAGAAGCTACAAAGTTTGATAATTGGAGGGCACGTAATGAAGGATATATTGATTCTTTGAAGGCGGTATTTGATGACAAGAAGGATCCCGAGCTGAAAGCTTTTGCACCTGAAATAAATCCTAAGTTGCGAATTTACTATAAGAAGAAAATTTCTAATGATACAGGAGCTATTCCTCTATATACCGATTCTGTAAATGTATTCTATCGTGGAAGTTTCATTTTTGGAGAAACATTTGATCAGAATTTTAAAGGGGATAAACCGGGTCCATTTGATTCACCAAGTAAATTTGTTATCCAAAGTTTTATTACAGTTGGTGGTGTCTCTGCTTGGGCCGAGATATTACAACGTATGCGTGTTGGAGAAAGGTGGCTGGTTTATATCCCGTGGCAATTGGCTTACGGAACAAGCGGATCTGATAAAATTCCAGGCTATTCGACCTTGATCTTTGATATGCAATTGGAAGAAATATTGGATGAATAAGAATATGTAATAAAGTCTCCTTGATTATTAAACCCTCATTGTGTTAATAATCAGGGAGACTTTCATATGGATTAAGGCTAAAACAGGAGTGCTTCTATGTTTTAACTTACAAATAATAAGTAAGGCTGTCTCATTTTTTATTTCGAGACAGCCTTTTTGGGTAGTTAAGGTTTGGTGTTATTGGTCCCCACTCCATATTGGTTGTGGTATACTCCAGCCATTAACTCTTCTAGTTGACGGTATGCCTACTACTTCATGAAAAATAGAGCCTTGTATGTATATGGTATGTTTTCCACTATCCATTAAACCTTTGATATCAATTAATATTTCTTGGTTGTATTTGACTTTTTTCAAAGCTTGCTTACACACATTTAAGTTAACGTTTATATTTCTTTCTTCTTTTTCTGCAACCTTCCATTTCTTCTTTCCTTTCCACTCTAATTTTAAGATCAAAAATAAACGACTCCATCTTGTATAAGGAGGTTGGTTTTCTCGAATAAGAACAGACTTTAATTCATGAACATATTTATATCTGAATTTAGCCCCTGGTATTTTGAATTCATGTTGATATGATGTTCCAATCTTTCCATATGGTACATCGTAAACCATTCTTGTTGTTATTTCTGATTCTTCTTGGTTAACTCCTACTTGCCCATATAAAAGTGGGACAGTCAATGTCTTTCCTTTAATTGATTTCACGTACATATTTCCTTTTTCAAATGCAATTATGGTATCATTTATTTGCATTTCCATTTTATGGTTGAATAGTGCTTGAAATGCTCTCGGCATTTCTGCCATGATTTCATCTTCGCAAAATTCAAGGTCTGTATATAGCGGATATTTAATACCCGAGGCACGAACCCATTCTGTTTGTTCTTCATAAGTCATGTAAGATAGTGTGTCAAGGGTGTTATAAAACTCTTTTGCACTATTGAATACAATTCTGGAATCTTCTTCTTTTTGCGGATTTACTTGATTAGTCACCGTTTGATCCAATTCTGTTTCATCACATGATGAAAGTAGAATAATTGAAAATAACAAAAATAATTTAGATATGGTTTTCATATATAATAAAGATTTATGCTCTTTGAGAGAAAGAGCTTGTTATTATTTAAAAATAAAATCTCAGATTTCATTTGTTGTAAATTCTCCGGTATATGCTCTGTTATCCAGTATTAATTCAATATTATAGTTTGATTCACTTTGATTGTTGCCTAAATCTATAGAGATACTACAATCGTTTGTTGAAACATTGTAATGAATGGCTTCTCCCGTATCTAAATTCATAATTGTGACAACTGCAGTTTTATTTATTTCTCTGAAAATAAGATCAACCGTATTTCCACAGATAAAAGCTTCTGCGGGACAAGGTGGGGGCAGAGAACGTTGATGGTGCTGAGTTTCTACTTTCATTTTAATTTTCTTTCTTGAGGCCATTGTTTCTGCATTTATATAGCCAACACTAATGAATAAGAATAGGGTAATTAGACAGGTTAACTTTTTCATGATAAATGAATTTATGTTTCTGCAAAGATAGTCCAATGCCCAAGTGATGATACTGATGTGAGATAACAATTGAAGGATTTATGATCACTGATAATCAGCGGTTTATGAATTTTGATATAACAAGGAGGAGGAACCGTATGATAAAAGGTCATAAAATTCCTTCTGAAGGAGAGTTCTCATTAAAAATTATAGAAAAAGTCTGGGGACTGATTTGTTTTTTTATGCGATACTTTCTTTGGGTGAGTGCCTGGTTACTTTCAACTCTCATACAAAATTTGATTGTAGAGGTAGATAGACGCAAATATTGTAGAATGCAATAGAAGAGGTCTTCTTGTGTTAGTTTTGGATATTGTTCTCGTAAATCCTGAATTGCTTCGATGAAAACTTCGTTTATCTCTTTCTGTATGGAATTAATTTCTTTCTGTTTTTCTTCTTTTTCTTTTTTAAATTTGGCTGTTTCTATTGCATGTAATTTTTTATATGATGTGGAAGTATGAAACAGTCGTGTACATATTTGAAGTGTTCTTTTCCATAATTCAACTTGTTGCTGCTTTAGTTCTTCTTTTTTCAATTCTTTATTCCTTTCCGCAATATATGTATTACTATCAATCAGCGTTTTGATTTTCTCTTTTAATTCATCTTTCTCTATTTGGTTATTTCTTAATTCACATTGTATTTTAATGTATACTTTTTTTCTTTTATTATCTTTATAAAGAAAGATAAATGTGATACACGCAATGAGTAATAATGTAGTTACAATAAGAAAAGCTGCATGCTTTTGCCGTTTTATAACTTCGGCCTGTTGTAATGTCTCTGTCGCATGTTGCTTTAGTATGTGACTTATTTCTGCACTATGGTTTAAATCTTGTATAGAATCATATAGAATGAGAGACGTGTCATTGTATAGAATTGCATCATTTAATTCTCCTTGTTCTTTTTTTATTTCATATAGAGCTTGGTATGCCGATGCCTGTGTATTTAAGTCTGAACTTTTTTTAGCTAAATTGATATAGTAAAAAGCAGAATCCAATTGATTCAGATTGTGTAATATTTCTCCTTTCCAAAAATACATGGCAGATAGATCGCTACTGCGTGGAGCATATTGAATAGAGCGTACTATATAACTATATGCCGCTTCATAGAGGTTTTCATTGTCATAAATCCGGGAAATATCACAAAATAAGATAGACTGCCATGTAGAGTCATTGGTACTTGATGCAATGGTGAGAGCTGTTTGGTAATATTTAAGAGCTTTCTCAAACTGTTCTTGAATAGCATATATGCTTGCCATTCCTCGAAGTGGATATATGATATTCTTGCTATTGTATTGTTTATAAATGTAGTATGCGTCTTTATATACTTCTAAAGCTTTGTCATAAAAATCTTGGTTTTTATAGCATGTACCCAAATTATCGTATATCAAAGTTAATAATGTGTCATGGTCTGATGTTGCTTTTTCTGCAATGAGATATGAGTTAATGGCTTTTGCATAATCATTATTGTTTTGATAAAATCGTCCTAAATAAAAGTATGCTTTTGCTTTATTGTTATCTTTTGATAAGTGATCATAATGGTTTATAGCAATCAAAATTAATGAATCGTTGATTAATTGATGGCCGGTTTTATCCTGTGCTTGTGCTAATAATAATGCGTATTTTGCGTTTTCTGAAACAGATAAATCTGTTTGATTTATTGTTTTTAATAATTTAAACGCACTATCGGGTTGATATTCCATAATGGAATCTGCCAGAAAGATGGTTCTGTTTATTTGTTGATGCTGTGAACAAGAATAAATGATAGTGAATCCTAAAAATAACAGTATTATATTTAGTAAATATTGTCTCATCTTTATATTTTTGCTTATTCGGAAGGTAAAGGTAACAAATTTTGTAAAAATAATAATTGATATTACTTTTTAAATTTTGATAGAATGGAATATATCAACGATTTAATCCGACGGAAGGACCGCCTTTTATCGGAAGACGAAGCAATGAGTTTACTTGAAAATGGAGAATACGGAGTGTTATCTATTTCTTCACCTGAAGAAGGTGTTTATGGCATTCCCATTAATTATGTATGGGATAAACAACAGTCTATCTATTTTCATTGTGCTCCCGAAGGGCGTAAGCTTTGTATACTTCAAGACTGTAATCAGGCATCGTTTTGCGTGGTAGGACGCACGCGCGTTGTTTCCAATCAATTTAGTACCGAGTATGAAAGTATCGTGATTAACGGGACTATGATTTGTCAGTTAGAAGAAACTGAGAAGCGAAAGGCATTGGAACTTCTGCTTGATAAATATTCTCCGGAAGATAAAAAGGTGGGGTTGAAGTATATGGAAAAGTCTTTTCACCGTACCCACGTCTTGAAACTTGTTATTAAAACAATATCCGGTAAGTGTAAGAAAATGAATCAGCCCTGTCCGGATTATTAAGAAGCCCCTGCCTTATCTCTCCTTTGTTTATCTTTTGTTTTTTTAGCATGGGTTATTTTTCTTTCGCAAATGTAATCTGGATTACATTCTTTTTAAATGGAAATCCCTTTCTTTGCATAAATACATAGCATACATACTATGAAGGTAAAAGAATATATCCAATGGTTACTCCCTTCGCGTAAGTGGAGAGTACTTGCGATCATTATAACAGGTGTGATTGTAGGTGGAGGGGCTCTGACCCTTTATATGCTTCGGGCACATACCTATCTGACCGATGATCCAGCTGCTTGTGTTAATTGCCATATCATGGGACCGTATTATGCGACGTGGTTTCATAGTTCGCATAGCAGGAATGCTACATGCAATGACTGTCATGTTCCACACGAAAATGCAGTGAAGAAATGGGTATTCAAGGGAATGGACGGTATGCGTCATGTTGCCGTATTCCTCACCCATGGAGAAAAAGATGTGGTTCGTGCCAATGGTGAAAGCTCGGAGGTGATTATGAATAATTGTATTCGTTGTCATACACAGCTGAACACTGAATTTGTAAGTACAGGACGGATAGATTATATGATGTCTCAGGTAGGTGAAGGGAAAGCTTGTTGGGACTGTCATCGGGACGTACCGCATGGAGGAAGTAACAGTGTCGCATCCACTCCTAATGCGTTAGTCCCTTATCCGGATTCTCCTACACCGGAATGGTTGAAAAAAATGATCGAATAATATAGAAAATCAAGATAACAGAATTATGGAAAAGAAACTGAAATCATGGCAAGGATGGTTGTTGTTCTGCGGAGCGATGGTAGTCGTTTTTGTGCTTGGGCTTGTTGTCTCGGCGCTGATGGAACGCCGGGCAGAGACGGTAAGCGTTTTCAATAACAAACGGGTGGAAATTACCGGAATAGAACCACGAAACGAAGTGTTTGGGGATAACTACCCACGTGAGTATGAAACATGGAAAGAAACGGCTAAGACCGATTTCAAGAGTGAATTTAACGGTAACGAAGCGGTAGATGTACTTGCACAACGTCCCGAGATGGTGGTGCTTTGGGCCGGCTATGCATTCTCAAAAGATTATTCGACTCCGAGGGGACATATGCATGCTATTGAGGACATTACACATTCACTCCGTACCGGTGCGCCGATGGATGATAAAAGCGGGCCGCAACCTTCTACCTGCTGGACTTGTAAGAGTCCGGACGTTCCTCGCATGATGGAAGCTATTGGAGTGGATTCGTTCTATAATAATAAGTGGGGAGCTTTCGGTAGTGAGATCGTCAATCCGATAGGTTGCGCCGATTGTCATGAACCAACGAATATGAAACTTCATATTAGCCGTCCGGCTTTGCGCGAGGCATTTGCCCGTCAGGGGAAAGATATCGATAAAGCGACTCCGCAGGAAATGCGTTCGTTGGTATGCGCACAATGCCACGTGGAATATTATTTCAAGGGAGATGGCAAATACCTGACTTTCCCTTGGGATAAAGGATTTTCGGTAGAAGATATGGAAGCCTACTATGACGAGGCCGACTTTGCCGATTATACACATGCACTGAGCAAAGCCCGTATACTGAAAGCACAACATCCGGACTACGAGATCTCTCAGATGGGAATTCATGCCCAACGCGGAGTGTCGTGCGCCGATTGTCATATGCCTTACAAAAGCGAGGGAGGCATGAAATTCAGCGATCACCACATTCAGAGTCCGTTAGCTATGATCGACCGGACTTGTCAGGTTTGTCATCGTGAGAGCGAAGAGACCTTGCGGAATAATGTATATGACCGTCAGCGTAAAGCGAATGAAATTCGTGGCCGTCTGGAACAGGAGTTGGCTAAAGCGCATATTGAAGCTAAATTCGCCTGGGATAAAGGTGCGACGGATACTCAGATGGCAGAGGCGTTGAAGTTGATTCGCCAGGCCCAGTGGAGATGGGATTTCGGTGTGGCTTCACACGGTGGTGCGTTCCATGCTCCGCAAGAGATACAGCGCATTCTGGGACACGGACTTGATAAAGCTTTGCAGGCCCGTCTTGCCATCTCAAAAGTGTTGGCTCAGCATGGCTATACAGCCGATGTGCCGATGCCTGATATTTCGACTAAAGAGAAAGCGCAGCAGTATATCGGTCTCGATATGCAGAAAGAGCGTGAAGCGAAAGATAAATTCCTGAAAACAGTAGTACCCGAATGGTTGGAGAAAGCGAAGGCTAACGGTCGTCTGGCTAAACTGTAAACTATGTGGCAGAAACCTTGGGGATATAAAGAAGGGTTCGCCATCTGTGGCGGACTTTTTCTGACAGGCATTTTCCTGCAAATGACGTTGGGGAAGTGCACACTTTCCATTCTTTCTTACCCTGTGAATGTGTGTGTAGGGTTGTTATATGTCGTTATCTTGTTATCGGCCTACACCTTTTCACAAAAGAGTTATTTTATCCGGTGGATGGGGAGCTGTCAGGCTGCCGTTTCATCCATGGTGTCAGTGGCCGTGCTCACTGTAGTGATGGGACTGATCCGCCAGGTGAAGTCCGATATACCTTTGTCCGGTATTGAAAACTGGCTGGGATTTTCGCAAATGTTGTCCGCCTGGTCGTTTGTGCTGTTGTTCCTCTGGATGGTCACTTTGTTGGGGTTGACCACCATTCGGCGGATTCATCATTTCCATTGGCGGGACGTTCCTTTTGTGCTGAACCATCTAGGACTTTTCCTTGCACTGACCGGAGCTGTATTGGGAAATGCCGATATGGAGCGTCTGCATATGACTACAAAGATAGGACAAGCCGAATGGCGGGCTTCCGATGAAAATCAGAAAATGCGGGAGCTGCCTTTGGCTATCGAGCTTCAGAACTTTACGATCGATGAATATCCCCCGAAATTGATGTTGATTGACAATGAAACAGGTAAAGCACTGCCGGTCGGGAAGCCGGAAAACCTGCTGATTGAAGATGATTTTCATGTCGGGCATTTGCTCGATTGGGAAATTCACATAGAGAAGAAACTCCCTTTGGCAGCCAGTGTAGCGACTCAGGATACTTTGAACTTTGTGGACTTTCCTTCAATGGGAGCTGCTTATGCTGTCTATCTGACGGCAGTGAATGATAAAACAGGCAGGAAACATGAAGGATGGGTGAGTTGTGGCAGTTTTATGTTTCCTTATAAGGCTATCCGTCTTGACGATCAGACCAGTTTGGTAATGCCCGAGCGTGAACCTCGCCGTTTTGCATCCGAGGTGAAAGTTTATACAGAGTCGGGACGCCGTGATTCGGCCACGATTGAGGTAAATAAACCTTTTGAGTTGGAGGGATGGAAAATATATCAGTTAAGTTATGACGAGTCGAAAGGTCGCTGGAGCGATATAAGCGTGTTTGAACTGGTTCGTGATCCGTGGTTACCGGTGGTTTATACCGGTATCTGGATGATGATAGCCGGAGCTGTCTGCCTGTTCGCCCTGTCACAGAAAAGAAAGGAGGACAACGTATGAGTTGGGATCATTTTGTGATATTTGCCATGGCAGCTCTTCTGTGTTGGGTTATCGGTGCCGTTGCCGCATGGAAAGAGAAACGCCAGTTTGTTGTTTATGCAGCCACGTTGGCAGGGCTGGCCGTCTTTTTTGCTTTTATCCTTGGGATGTGGATTTCATTGGAACGGCCTCCGATGCGTACAATGGGTGAAACCCGATTGTGGTATTCTTTCTTTTTACCTTTGGCGGGCATCATCACTTATAGCCGCTGGCGATATAAGTGGATTCTGAGTTTCAGCTTTGTTCTTTCGCTTGTATTCATCTGTATCAACCTGTTTAAACCCGAGATACATAATAAAACCTTGATGCCTGCTTTGCAAAGTCCTTGGTTTGCACCGCATGTCATTGTATATATGTTTGCTTATGCTATGTTGGGCGCAGCGGCCGTTATGGCGGTATACCTGCTTTGGATCAAGAAAAAAGCTACCGAAGAACGTGAGATGGAACTGTGTGACAACCTGGTCAATGTAGGACTATCCTTCATGACATTGGGAATGTTGTTCGGAGCTTTGTGGGCTAAAGAGGCCTGGGGGCATTACTGGAGTTGGGATCCGAAGGAAACCTGGGCGGCAGCCACGTGGATAGGCTATCTCTGTTATATCCACTACCGGATGAACAGGCGGCAAAAAGTACGTGTGGCACTTGTCGGGCTCCTCATCTGTTTTGTATTGCTGCAAATGTGTTGGTATGGCATTAATTATCTGCCATCGGCACAGGGAACCAGCGTACATACGTATAATTTGAATTGATAAATCGCTAACTACTAATTACTGATTGAGTTATGAGAATCACGAATCTAATCTGGGCAGCAATGCTTTTTGCACCGCTGTCCGCCTTTGCACAGCAACAAAAGGAGAATCAGTTTACAATTGATGCACAAATACGTACTCGTGGTGAATACCGCAATGGAGTGTTGAACCCCCGTCCCGAAGGCGCAAGTCCGACTTTCTTTATCAACGAGCGGGCACGGCTATCCTTAGGTTATCAGCGCGATCGCCTGCAAATGAAACTTGCTGCACAGCATGTAGGGGTGTGGGGGCAGGATCCGCAGATCGATAAAAACGGACGGTTTATTTTGCACGAAGCTTGGGCACGGCTTGATTTTTCAAAAGGTCTGTTTGCGCAGTTGGGGCGTCAGCCACTCTCGTATGATGATGAACGTCTGCTTGGCGGACTGGACTGGAATGTGGCAGGCCGCTTCCACGATGCATTGAAGTTGGGGTATGAAAGCAAGATGCACAAGTTGCATTTGATACTGGCTTTTAATCAGAATAATGAAGATCGCTCCTATGGTGGCACTTATTATGCTCCCGGTGGACAGCCTTATAAAACCATGCAAACGGTATGGTATAATGGCCGGTGGGCTAAAGATTTCACTGCTTCACTGCTTTTTATGAATACCGGATTTGAAACAGGAACGGAAGAAAAGGGTAAAACTGTTAATATGCAGACGATGGGTACTTATCTGGTGTATACACCCGGGGCATGGTTGCTGAACGGTAGTGTCTATTACCAGTCGGGTAAAAACAAAGCCGACAAGAAGGTATCTGCTTATATGTTCAGCTTGAAAGCCGGGTATAAGATCGATCCAAAGTGGAGTGTAAGCCTCGGCACGGACTACCTGAGCGGAGATCCCGACAGTAAGAAGGTAACTACTTTTGATCCGCTTTACGGGACACATCATAAATTCTATGGAGGAATGGATTATTTTTATGCATCGGCTTATAACAAAGGTTTGTGGGACAAAATCCTCAGTGTTGACTTCAAGCCGACCCAAAAGATAGGGTTCTCACTGAATTATCACCATTTTTCTACGACTTATGACGTAACGGCCATAGACGGTAAAGAAGGACGCAGTCTGGGATCGGAGTTCGATTTGCAGGTAGATTATGTTTTGATGAAAGATGTAAAACTGACAGCCGGTTATTCGACCATGCTTGGAACTAAATATATGGACATTGTAAAAGGTGGCAGCCATAAGAGCTGGCAGGACTGGGGATGGCTGACACTGAACATCAATCCGCGTATTTTATTTACCAAGTGGTAGGATTGGTACGGGAGAAAATGCTATCTTTGCTAAAAAGACAAGCATTGTGGTAAAAGTAGAGTTTACAGACGAATATCAAAAAATCTTGTGGCAGATATCTCTATTTAAGGATATGGATGTCAGTTTGCAACGTCGGCTGCCTTTGGAACTGGAACTTTCGGTGTACGAGGTTGCCAGGAAAGAGGTCGTATTGAAGCAGGACACCTATTGCAATCATTTGTATGTATTGCTGAAGGGAGAACTGGAGGTCAATATCGTTGATGTGGCAGGAAATCTGGTGAAGGTAGAAGATATCCGTGCTCCCCGTGCTTTTGCCACACCCCATCTGTTTGGCGATAAGAATCTCTTGCCTGCTACGTTTACTGCCAGCGAAGATTCTGTTTTGCTGATGGCTACCCGTACTTCCGTTTTTAAGTTGATCAGTTCCGTACCCGATTTACTGCACCGTTTCCTGTGTGTCACAGGCAATTGTAACAAGTGTACGGTCACCCGTCTGAGGATTCTTTCTTACAAGATGCTGCGCAGCCGTTTGGTTTATTACTTCATGGAGCATAAGACTTCTCCGAATACGGCTATATTGGAGCATAATCAGGTCCAGTTGGCAGAATATCTGGGGGTAACCCGCCCTGCACTTTCGAAAGAAATAAATAAGATGATGAAGGAGGGCCTGATTTCAATCAATAAGAAAGTGGTGACGCTGGAAGATATGGCGGCACTTAAAGAATATATTTGAAAGGGCTGTGTCAAGAGTCTTTTCACCACAGATCACACAGATTATCAATATTGATAATCAATGGCTTAAAGTTTACTCTGTACCTTCTGTGGTGAGTTTCGACACACCCTTCTCAATGCTTTGCTCCAAATCTTGTAGCCTTCCTCCGTCAGATGGAGTCCGTCCGTAGTCAGTTCTTTCCGCATCACATTGCTACCTTTCTCCGTAAATAGAGGGAAAAGGTTGATAAAAGGTATTTTCCTGTCTTTGGCAAGTGCTTCCAACTTACTGTTGATTTCGGGTATCAGGTCGGTTTTACCAGTCATTGTTTTGTATCGTCCGAACGATTCGTTAATGGGTAAAAGGCTCTGCAGATAGAGTTCGGTGGATGGTGATCCGGTTCGTATTTTGTCTATGACCAGAGTAACCAGTTCTACCACACTATCGGCACTCAGGTTGTGTGACACATCGTTTATTCCTGCCATCAGGAAAATCTTTCGGGGAGTGCCGGGCAATATCTGGAAAAGACGTTGGTAAATTCCCATTGCTTCGTCACCGATGATTCCGCGGTTTCTTATATTCTTTTTATTCAGACGTATGCTCCAGTCTCCGCCGTTTTCGGTGAGGCTATTGCCCACCATTACGATATCCTTCGGTCCGATGGGAGCATCTGCTTCAAATTCCAGGAAACGTTTGTAATAATGATCCGTATATACTTGTGCGGGCGGGCAGATAGAAGCGGCTACGGCATTGGCAACCAGCGAACGGAGGCGGACTACACCGTGTCCGTCTTCAGGATGCACGGCGTTGATGAGCAGGATGACAGCCGTGTCGTTATCTGGGTCAATCAGGATGGAAGTACCCGTATATCCTGTATGCCCGAAGGTGTTCGGGCCGAAGAGATCGCCATGATTTGAGGCATAGGCTGAGAAGACATCCCATCCCGGAGTGCGTCCCAGTCCGGCTACTTCGCGGGGAACGGTACGCATGGTTTTTACCCCCAGTGGGCTGAGAATACGGCGACCATTATATTCGCCCCCATTCAGCAAGGCAGCTGCGAGAACGGCAATATCATTGGCGTCCGAGAAGACCCCTGCATTGCCGGAGATTCCTCCGTTCAGGATGCGCGCCAACGGATCGTGCACCTGTCCGCAGAGTACACTTCCGTCTTTTTGCTTCTCGGTAGGTGCAATCAAATCCATCCAGGGGTAATCTACGGTATTTATCCACTTTCCGTCTTTCTGCTGTACGGTGGGCAGATAATCGGTGTGCTGCATGCCCAGGACATTGAAGATATTCTCTTTGGCAAAGTCTCGCAGGTTTTGTCCGGTAATGACTTCGATGACATGTTGCAAGGTGATATAGTTGAGGCAACTATACTGAAAATTCGTTTGAGGCTTGAAGTCACGTTTGCAAGTGGAAATATACTTCATGAGCCCTTCCGGATTGGGTGAACCGTATTCTTTCTGTAACTCGGCTACCGGTGCGTAAGGTGGAAGGCCCGAAGTGTGAGTCATAAGGTCTACAATGCGGATGTCCTGTTTCTCTCCGTTCTCTCCCTGCCATTCCCGGAAGTCAGGCAAGTAGAGGTTGACGCGATCGAGTAGGCGCAGTTGTCCGCGTTCAATCAGAATCATGGCAGAAACAGCAGTCGACATCGGCTTGCTGCAAGAAGCCATATCGAAGACGGTATTTATCTCCATCGGTTCTATATTGGGATAGATCCGCCGGTTACCATAAGCCTTGAGATAGGCCATTTTGCCATGACGGACCACGGCGAGTACGGCCCCCGGTATTTCTTTGTTAAGGATCGCCTTCTGAATAGCCTCGTCGGCATGCAACAGACGGTGAGAATCCATGCCTACTTGCTCGGGGGCAACGCGTGGCAGAGGTTGTGCGACAGCTTGCAGACTGCAGAACAGAAGCGCCAAAGCGGTGAGCAGAGATTTCGTCCCTTTTCTCTCCTGCAGAGAGATGAGGGAGAAGTGAACTTTGTTTTTCGTATTCATGGTATTGTAAGTTTAGGAGGGTTCGGTTTTGTTATCCGGCTTTATATGCATCTACCGCTTTTTTCACGGAACCGTGCATCAGCAACAGTGCTTTAGCCTTGTCATATTCTAACCCGAGTTCTTCGACAATCATGCGTGTGCCGCGGTCCACCAACTTCTGGTTGCTAAGCTGCATATTGACCATCTTGTTGCCTTTCACGCGTCCCAGTTGAATCATAACCGAGGTTGTGATCATGTTCAGAATCATCTTCTGGCCTGTTCCTGATTTCATGCGCGAACTGCCTGTTACATATTCGGGACCTACGATCATTTCGATAGGTACATCGGCTTCTGCGGCCATCGGCGAGTTCGGGTTGCTGGTGATGCAACCGGTGAGGATGCCGTGCTCGCGTGCCGCATGCATGGCTCCGATCACATAGGGAGTCGTACCTGAGGCTGCAATACCGATGACGGTATCTTTACTGTTGATGTTATGTTCCGTCAGTTCTTCCCACCCCCGGGTGGTATTGTCTTCGGCATTCTCTACCGGATTACGCAAGGCGGTATCTCCGCCTGCAATCAGCCCGATGATCAATGTGGGAGGCATCCCGAAAGTGGGAGGGATCTCTGAAGCGTCGAGAACCCCGAGGCGTCCGCTGGTTCCGGCCCCCATGTAGAAGATGCGTCCCCCCTGTTTCATGCGGGGGACAATCTGTGTGACTAACTTTTCAATTTGAGGAATAGCTTTCTGTACGGCAAGAGCCACCTTTTGGTCTTCGGTATTGATATCTTCCAGTATTTCGCGGACCGACTTCTTCTCAAGATCACTGTAGAGCGAGGGCTGCTCGGAAATCTTGACGAAGGATGTTTTATCTGATTTTTCTATATTACTATTCATGTTTTTGTTCTATAATTCGTATACGTTACTCGTGAAATTTAATCAGTCCTTCCATCGGACTCTTGATAATCGTTCCCAGGTGAATCTCCATTGCCTTACACGCCTCCGATAGTAATTCTTTGTAGTAGAACGCCACTGAACCGATGAAATGGACCCGGGCATGCTGGTAGTCGTATTGCATTACATTGCGTTTCAGGAACTTCTTAAAGCTGTTCAGAACCAGTTCGCGTATGGCCGGTTCATCGAGGTGTTCGACCAGGAATGGAGAGAAACTTGCCAGGAAACGATTTGGAAACGGTTGGCGATATACCCGGTCGATAATTTCGGCAGGCGTCAGGTTGTATTGTTCCAGGAACTTTTCTTTAAGTCCCGGAGTCATTTGATTCTTAAGGATATCGCCTACCAGCAGCTTACCCAAAACCGCCCCACTGCCTTCGTCACCCAGAATAAATCCTAATGGCGATACATTGCTGACTATGTTTTTACCGTCATAATAACAAGAGTTCGATCCTGTGCCCATGATGCAGGCGATGCCCGGTTGATGGCCACACAGTCCCCTGGCGGCAGCAAGCATGTCCGTACTGACCTCAATCTCTCCGCTTACTTGCAGATGCGCAGCTATGGCTTTGCGCACCGTTTCTATTTTGTCGGGGAAAGCGCAACCGGCTCCATAGAAGTGAACAGTCTCGAACTTGTTTGTCTTTAATTGAGGAATCAGGGCGGTTGCTATTTCATTACTGATTTCCTCTTCAGACTGAAAGAAAGGGTTAGTGCCTTTCGTAAAAATCTGCTGGACTAACTGTCCATGCTCTACTACACACCAATCGGTCTTAGTAGAACCACTGTCTGCTATTAGTATCATATCTTTATATATATTTTTTTCTTATACAGGATGTATCCGATACACCAGTTCAGCCCTACGAATAAGATGGCGAATGCTAAAGAACCGGGATAATCGCCGAGCAGGGGTTGGAGGATGATCTTATACACAAATCCGTGAAGGCTGATGGTATGGCCGTCATAAGGTATCAGTATGTTGCCCAACAGAATAGAGAGAACGGCTCCGGTCACATAGATGAATAGTGGGTTGACTCCGAACGATTCGAAGAACCGGCTCCATCGTGTATAACCTTTCACGTCGATAATCCATACGAGGAGTGCCAGGAAACTGGATGCCAGTCCGCAAGTGACAATCGCGAATGTCGGTGACCAGATCTTCTTGCTGATTGGACAGCCGTAGCTGAGTAGGAAACCCGCAAAGGTGAGGATAGTGCCAACCAGGAACAGGCGTTCTATTTTTTCATTGATGTCTTTTACTTCCATCAGCAGTTTGCCTACGCAGAAGCCTATCAGCACATGGGCTATCGAAGGTATGGTGCTTAATACACCTTCCGGATCGATGCCGTTGTCTTTGTACATATGTGCCTCGCCCAATACGGCACGGTCCACCACCGCCAGGATGTTGGTACTGTTGTATTCAAATCCGTTTCCGGTGATCAGGATGATGAAGTAACCGATTAGCAAGGCGGCTATCAGGTATGGGATGTATTTATGCTTCATGATTAAAGCGATGATAGCCGTTGCGCCGTAGCAGAGGGCCAATCGCTGCATGACACCCAGGATGCGAATGTGACCGAAAGTCCAGACTGATTCCCCCAGACGGGAGAAGAATGGAATATCTTCGCCGGATAGTGAATTCCAAGTGTGGCAAAACATGGAGAACCATGCGATTCCCAAACCGATGGCAAAGATCACAATGGTTCTTTTAAGTATTTTCAAGGCTGCAGAATGACTGAATTCGAAGTTATACTTTCTTAATGATATATAGGTGGAAATGCCCATGATGAACATGAAGAAAGGAAAGACCAGGTCGGTCGGAGTCAGGCCGATCCATGCCGCATGACCGAGGGGAGCATATACGTAGCTCCAGCTGCCGGGATTGTTGACCATAATCATTCCTGCGATAGTGATACCCCGCAACACATCGAGGGCAAGTAGACGTTTGTTGGCTGTTTGATTCATTGCATTCTTATTTAAGTGTTAAGTTATTCTTTTGTTTCACGTGGACGAGTGCACTGATCCACCAGATAGGCAATTGATACATAGGGGATGCCGGTGTTAGTGGCTAAACCGATTTCACAGGTGCGGCTGTTTGAATAGCCGATACTGATTCCTGCTTTCTCCAGTTGCGGACGCAGTTTGCGTAAAGCATAAGTGTTGAGTTCCGGCCGGGTGAATCCTTTATCTCCGGCAAAGCCGCAACAACCCACCTCTTCCGGAACAAGCACTTGCGTTGAACATAGTCCGGCCAGTGAAATCAGTGTATTCGACAATCCCATTTTACGCATGGAACATGTGATGTGTACGGCTACGGGACGGTTTGTGGGAGTGAATTCCAGTTTATCCCGCAGGAACGTATAGATAAATTCAGCCGGTTCGTATAGCTTCATCTTTTGGATAGTGGCACGCATACGGTGCAGACAAGGGCTCTGGTCGCAAAGTACCGGATAACGTCCCTGTTCGCTGGCCTCCCATAAGGCGGCTTCCAGTTCAGCCGATTTGCTGTCGGCTATATCCAGCATACCTTTGCTTTCCCAAATGGTTCCGCAACAGAGTTTCTCCATCTTGGGCGGGAAGATGACTTCGTATCCCGCTTTCTGAAGCAGAGAGAGCATTTTGTTAACCAAAGGTTGCTCTACGGGAGAATTTTTTGCCAATCCCATAGTTTGGTTGATGCAACTGGGGAAGTAGACCACCTTGTTCTTTGCATCTGGTGCCTTGTTGTTGTCCTTCTTGTGTATCTTATAGCTCATAGGCATGGCCGGTGTCCATTGCGGAAGTCCCCATACGTTGTGCATCTTTCGAGTAATGGAAGTCATCCTGGAAGTTCCCAGCAGGCTGTGTGTCGTATTGGCAAGTGACAGTACCGGTCGCAGAGCATTTTTTATTCCTGCGAAATGATTGGCGGCAAATTTTCCCGCCTTATAACCGGTGCTGTTGGACGGTAGCTCTGCCTGACGCAGGAGGTGGGTCAGGTCACCGGTATTGATACCCATCGGACAAGACGTGGCACACAGGCCGTCACCGGCACAGGTCTGATTACCCGGATACCGGTATAACTTGGACAGTGTTTCCAGTAACTGCGGATTTTCCCCGCTTTTTTTCAGGCGTGAAATTTCCCTCTGTATGACAATGCGCTGGCGTGAGGAGAGCGTGAATCCGCACGAGAGACAGTTCACTTCGCAGAATCCGCATTCGATACACCGGTCTATCTGGCGTGTCACTTCGGAGCCTTCTCCTATTGCCAATGGCGAGAGAGGCTTGAAATGTTTGATATGGCATTGAGGGTCGTCGTTGAAGATAACACCCGGATTAAATAATCCTTTGGGGTCAAAGAGTTGTTTTACTGCCTTCATGATAGCGAAAGCTTCTTCTCCCCATTCCTGCTTTACGAACGGAGCCATGTTTCGTCCTGTGCCGTGTTCTGCCTTTAATGAGCCGTCATATTTGTCCACTACCAGTTCTTTTATGTCGTTCATCAGGGCTTCATACCGTTTTATTTCAACTTCATTACTGAATGACTGGTTGATAATGAAGTGGTAATTGCCTTCTAACGCATGACCGTAAATGCAGGCGTCATCGTATCCGTGCCGGGCAATGAGCTGTTGCAGTTCGGCTGTCGCCTCGGGGAGGTCTTCAATGTGGAAGGCCACATCCTCAATCAGACAGGTTGTTCCCGGAGGACGGGTTCCTCCTACAGAGGGGAAAATGCCCGAACGGATTGCCCAATATTTGGAATATTCCTCGGGACGGTCGGTAAAGTGGACCGGGATGTAGGTTTTAAATGCCTTTAATGTATCTTCGATGACAGTGATGTTGTGGTTGAGCTCTTCCTGTGTGCGTGCTTTGGTTTCGGTCAATACGGCTGTTAGCCCTTCTCCCGTCGGATCATTCACAGAAGCCAGGGATTTCCAGTCGAGCAGTTCCGCACCTTTTACAATCCACTCCCCATCTGTGTTGACGAGTTTTTTCATGGCTACCACTGCACGGCATGCTTCTTTGATGTCGCTGAAATAGAGCATGGCGCTTGCCTTGTGCGGATAGTCGTATTCCGTTTTCATAGTCACACCGGAAAGGAAAGCTAATGTGCCCTCCGAGCCTACCATCAGGTGGGCAATAATATCGAACGGATCATCGTATACGAGGAAGGGAAGAATATTCAACCCTGTTACGTTTTTGATTGAATATTTATAACGGATACGTGCACTCAGTTCTTTGTTGCTGCGTACCTGGTCACGTAGCTCGCAGATGCGGCGGAGGAAATCGGGATGATCTTCTTCAAAGTTTTCTCGGGATTCCTGGCTGGCGGTATTAAGATAATATCCGTCAGGGAGTATGATACGTACCGACAGCAGCATCTTATCACTGTTGGCATGTGTCCCGCAGTTCATGCCCGAAGCATTGTTCATTACGATTCCACCTACCATGGCGCTTTTTATGGAAGCCGGATCGGGAGCAAATTTACGTCCGTAAGGTGCGAGGATCTCGTTTACCCGTTGTCCGATGATACCGGGCTCCAGGTAAATCTGTTCGTGATCGGGTGAGAGTTCGTAGTGATCCCAGCCTTTGCCGGCTATAATCAGAACAGAGTCACTGATGGACTGTCCCGAAAGACTGGTTCCGGCAGCGCGGAAAGTTACCGGTATATTATATCTGTCGGCCAGATAGATCATTTCGAATACTTCATCGTCGTCGATCGAGTTAACTACAATTAGAGGAATCAGTCGGTAGAAACCCGCATCTGTCCCCCATGCCAGGCGATGGAGCTCGTCGGTAAATATTCTATCCTGTGGGATAAATCGGCTGATGTCTCGCAGGAATTCGTCATAGTTTCTTTCCGTTTTCATTGTTTCTTTGTTTGTCGGGCACTCCTCGGTCCCAGTTTTTATTTATACAAATAATACTTCTTCGACAGCCGGCGGAAGTCGTCAACGTCTTTGTACCAATAATCGCGGACGTCTTCCCAGCGGTTGCGCCGACTGAAACGTTCGCGTACTTCTTTGGAGCCGCTGACGAGATCGAACATACGGAAACGTCCTTTATCGGCATGGTCGAATACGGCCCGGCCCGGATAGAGTACAGCTATTTCCTGCATCACGTAAAACTGTATCTCGCTTAGTGCAGCTTTATTAAAGTCCACAATATGTACTTGTACGCCTTGCAGATGTTCCCCTTTGCCTACCGAATAGAAGGGTTTGAGGTGCATCGGACGGAATATCACTCCCGGCAGGTTCAGACGGTTCAGGTTATCAGCCAACCTGTCTGCCTCTATCCAAGGAGCGGCAAACATCTGGAACGGAATGGTATAACCCACACCAATCGACATATAGCCCAGTTCGCCGAGTATCCCCGAAACGGGATAGAAGAAAGCGGAATGCGGATGCGGGATGTGTGGGGACGAAGGAATCCATTGGAGTCCTGTCTGTACATAATCCATTTTTCGCTTCCACCCCTTCATTTTCACAACATGCAGGTTGCATGGCCTGCCCAACATTTGTTCTCCATTGAGCATCAGTGCAAGCTCGCCACAAGTAAGTCCGTAAAGGTACGGAATTTTAAATTGGCTGACAAAAGATATGTATCCATCTTCTACGAGATTCCCTTCTATTTTTAATCCGCCTATCGGATTGGGGCGGTCAAGGACAATAAACTCTTTACCATTTTCGGCGGCAGCTTCCATAGCCACTCCCATGGTGCTGATATAGGTGAACGAGCGGCAGCCGATGTCCTGTATGTCATATACCAATACATCAATGTCTTTTAGCATTTCGGGGCTCGGCTTACGCGTTTTGCCATAGAGTGAATAAACGGGTAGTCCGGTAGTGGGGTCGTTCGTGTTATCCACTTTGTCGCCGGCATGCACATCACCCCGTACACCATGCTCCGGTCCGTACAGAGCCACTAAGTTGACATTGGGCGCTTCATGAAGAATGTCGATAGTGGACCGCAACTGATTGTCTACACCGGTCGGGTTGGTGATCAGTCCTACACGTTTCCCTTCAAGACATTTGAAGTTTTGTTCTTTTAGGACTTCAATACCTGTTTTGATACGGATTCCCGGAGGTTTTACACCTGGTTCCATCCCTTGGGAAAGGGGAGTATTGGAAACAAGGATAAAAAGAATGAGCAAAAGTCTCAATATACTTCTTTTATGTGTCATAATCTTATCTTTTTTAGTTATCCTACAATGTCTGGAGTAACTTTATTTCTTCTCCTCGGCAATATTCTCTTTTTTCTTCCCATAATCGGGGTCTATCTTGATGAAGGCACATACGGCAATTGTGGCGGCACAACAAGCCATTACCCAAATAAAGAAGTTTTCGTATCCGATCAGTTCCTGTAACCAGCCGGCGGCCATGCCCGGCAGCATCATGCCTAATGCCATGAAAGCAGTGCAGATGGCATAGTGCGCCGTCTTATGTTCTCCGTCAGAGTAGTAAATCAAGTAAAGCATATAGGCTGTGAATCCGAACCCGTAACCAAACTGTTCGATAAATACGCACAGGTTGATGATCACAAAGTTCTGTGGCTGGAAGTAACCCAGATATACAAAGGTGAGGCAGGTCAGCGACAGGCTCCATGCCATTGGCCACAACCATTTTTGCAGTCCTCCTTTGGCTGCACAAATACCGCCGACGATGCCTCCTAATGTCAGTCCGATGATGCCGATGGTTCCGTAAACCAATCCTACTTCGGCGGTAGTCAGTCCTAATCCGCCTTTCTCGACAGGATCGAGCAGGAATGGGTTGATGAGCTTCACTAACTGTGCTTCAGGGAAGCGATAGAATAGCATAAAGAGGATGGCTACTCCAGCCTGTTTTTTGCGGAAAAAAGAGGCAAAGGTTTCTATGAATCCATTGAAAATGGCGCTTGCGCTGTTCTCACCTACTACTGCTTTGTCACTGTCAGGTTTCGGTAATACGCATTTGTGGTAGAGGCAAAAAGCAAGGAACAGTCCTGCAAGGATAAAGAAGGTGATGCTCCATCCGTATTTAATACTGCCTGTCCATATTTCCAGGCCGCCGGCAAGCATCACCAATAAACCTTGTCCGGCAATTGTGGCAATGCGGTAGAAGGTACTGCGTATCCCTACATAAAGTGCCTGGTCTTGTACGTTCAGTGCCAGCATATAAAATCCGTCGGCAGCAATGTCATGCGTAGCCGAACTGAAGGCCACCAGCCAGAAGATGGCAAGGGTGGTCTGGAAAAAATTTGGCATGGGTATGGTGAAAGCGATTCCTGCCAGTCCGGCACCAACCAGCAACTGCATGCTGATTACCCACCAGCGCTTGGTTTTCAATAAGTCGACAAACGGGCTCCAAAAGGGTTTGATGACCCAGGGCAGATAGAGCCAGGAGGTGTAGAGTGCAATATCCGTGTTGGAGATACCCAGATTCTTGTACATAATTACCGAAATAGTCATTACGGCTACATAAGGTAATCCTTGTGCAAAGTACAGGGTCGGAATCCATGCCCATGGTGATATGGTCTTGTTTTTCATGATAAGAGTGTGTGTTTAATAAAGTTTATCTATCGTTGCACCGATGTAGTAATGCAATAAAATAGTATCGTATGGGTAACCTTGCTCGCCCATGACGGCTGCTCCTATTTGGCAAAGTCCTACTCCGTGCCCCCATCCGGCACCGGTGAGGATAAACCGTCCCGGTACGTCATCCACGATATCTGCCTTGTCGATGACGAAAGCGGAACTGTAAAGGTGAGATGTAGAGAGTGTACGGCGTATTTCCAGTTCCTTACCGATAGTCATGGTCCGTTTGCTCCCTCTGATTTTTAACTTGACAAGCCGTCCGGAGGTTCCCCGTTCCACCGGAATCAGGTCGAGTATCTGTCCATAATCAATGCCCGAACGTTTCAGGATAAGCTCGGAAAGTTCGTCTTGTTTATACTCTATTTTCCAACGATAGAAGTCGGTGGTCTCCTGATCGTAGTTATTTAAAACCTGAGACAATATTTTCTTGTCTTTTGTGTTACAGAAAGCTTCGGGTGAGGTTCGAATCCATTGGTCGGCTTCGGACTCTACCCGTAGATCGGGCAGTCCGGATCCTGTTTTGCTGTCTCTTTGCTTGGAAAGATACGGATGCTTGATACCTTCCCAACAATATTGGAACTCTTCGAAAGCACCGCCGCAACATTTTGAGAAACGGGCGTCACAAATGTTTCCTTCCCACATAAGTACTTGTCCGCGGGTGGCAGCGATGGCTTGCCTCACCATTTCGGTTGAGGCACGGGTGATGCCTTGGTAGCGCTGGCAATGGTCGTCGGCGCAAACGTCGAAGTGGGTGTGATCTTCACGGTCGTACCATCTGATAAGCTCCTGGTCGGTCTGTGTGAAAGCTGAATAGAGGCTTTGAGATGCCGTAATTGCTTTGTTCTTATGAATTTGGGCCAATAACCAGCTTCTTGAGATCACTGCATGGGCCTTCAGCAGTTCGAGGCTTGCCGTTGCACTCATCTCCGATGAGATGACACTGGTCAGGTAGTCTTCCACATGAATTACATTGATCCCTGTCAGCTTTTCGTTCTCGACAATGATTTTCAATGCTCCCATAAAGCGTTGGTCTTCTTTCCGTTCCCAATGGAAGTTAATGCCGATGGTGACATTCAGTAATTCGAAAGCATCACTTTCTTCGTGCATGGGTTCAAACAGCAATTCGTCATAAAGGTGTCCTTGCCAGCGGATTTGTCCGTCAACATAGGTCACGACCTGTCTGCCGGCAATCTCTTTTCCTTTGATATGGTAAGAGTTCAGCAGTATGAATTCGATTTGAGGTTCGGACAAAATGCCGACCTGTACTTTAGGTTCTTTCATGATCGTTGTTTTATGCGTTCTATCAATGCACGGAAGTCTGCCGGTTTCAAGCATACCTCACTGAGAATGTCGGCAATATCATTTGCTGTGATTTTCTCAAAGTCCTTCTCCAATGGGGTGATGAAAACGCCACCCATATCTACTGAAGCCGGGCTGATCAGTATATTGGTATCCCCTTGGGCCATATAACATGCAGGGCGGTGTCTGGCGCGGGGAAAGATACAGACAATCTGTTTGCCTCGTTCTTTCCATGCCAATACATTCATCATCGGCTCCTCTTCGCCGGATTTGAGATTCATGGCTCCGTATACGGCGTTGAACAGTGTGACGGCTGCCTCTTTACTTTCCGATTCAATTAAGAGTGTTGTACGGGGAGAGTCGTCCAGTGCCCATAGAGTGGCAGCTTCATTGGTAATTATTTTCTCTGCCCTTTTCTCCTTCCATTCTTGTTCGATGGGAAGGAAGCCTTTGCTACCGGCCTGAAAATGCATATGATCGGGGGCTGATGCGCCACATTGGGGGCCGTTGTAGAAGACAATATAATCTTCCGCACAATCAGCCAGATCGAGCATATCAGCAAAACGGTACAAGATGCGCTGATCGACGTGCTGTAGTTCGGGAACTGTCAGGTGCCTGGGGAATATGGGAAACGGATTGACCAATATCTGATAATGGTCTCCGAAAGGAATCCCCTTTTGCATTGGCGGAAGATGGTCCGGACACAGGAAACACTTACGTTCCTGAATCGACTTGCTGTCTACTTTGGCTGCCGATGAAACAATGCGTGCCGGGTTGAACTGCACTTTGTAAAGACAGCCATTCACTTCTACCTCTTTTACACGTACACGCTTCAACGCATCGTAATTCTTTTGCGCCATTTCCCACGAGGTGAGCTGCTCATTCAGCAGGTTCTGTAATTCCTTGTTCATCTTTGTTTTTTGTTTAATGCGATCCGTGCCTGCAATTCCCAGGTACGGATGCGATCTTTGTAAAGGTTGTGTCCATTCATCTTCACAATGTCGAGTGAGGCGTCCGAGTTATCGTCCCATCGGCGGCAGAGGTAGACAACTTCGTATATACGGCCGATCTGGTAGCGGCGTGAGAAATTCAGTCCCAATGCGTAATCTTCACCATAGCTGGTATTGGGCACTTTCACTTCGCGGAGCATCGGTGTATAGAATGCACGGGGAGCACCCAGACCATTAATACGGAGCGCATTGTTGCGTCCGTTTTCCGGGGTCCACTCTTTATGGTCAATGACGCCCGGCGGAATCATGTTCATATCGAAGTCTGTCATCATGTAGGTGCCTACTACCATGGCACAGTTCTGTTCGTAGAAGGCATTGACCATCAGTTGCAGCGCTCTCTCGTGAGCATATACATCGTCACTGTCCAGTTGCACGGCAAACTTGCCGCACAGGGGATGGTACACGCCCAGGTTCCAGCAACCGCCGATACCCAGGTCGTTACGCTCGGGAATGAGGTGAATCAGGCGGTCATCCTCTTTATATTCGTCGATGGCTTCGGTAGTGCCGTCGGTAGAATGATTGTCGATAACGATCAGATTGAACTTGAATTCTGTTTTTTGGCTGAGCACCGAACGGATGGCATCGCGTATGGTGCGGATGCGGTTACGTACCGGGATTATCACGGAAGCTTCGTATTCAAAGTTATCGGCACTGAACTCTATCTTTTCAAACTCCGGTTTCAGATAACCGCCTATCTCTTTCAGGTGTTCGGTGCAAGTTGCTTCCATTTCGATCTGCCGTTCACGATTCTTCGGGTCTACATAATCGAATATCTTTTCACCACTCTTGCGGGTATCATTCTCTATTTCCGAGTAGAGATATTCGTTGATGTGTACCAGCGGATATTTCTGCGATAGTTTGAGGCGCAGGTCATAGAGACCGGCGAAGTCGTAACTGGTTTTCATCCTCTTGACAGTCTCTTTCAGGGCTGAGGCCTTGAATAGGAGTACAGAGCCGAAGTCAAAATCGTCACGGAGGCTTCCGAACTGATAGTCGATGACAGGGGCATTGCTCTGCTTACCTTCCGTCACCTGATAGTGGTCGGCATATACCATGCCGGCTCCCGAGTCTTTGGCGATATGAATCATCCGTTCGAGTGCGAACATGCCCAACTCGAGTGTGGTATGTTTGGTATAGAGTAATGCATAGTCTGCATCGGAACGCTCAGCAATGGCGTACATGGCAGCACTGTCAGTGAGTTTGTCCACATAGAGCAGTTCGCATCCCGGCAGTGGATCGATGTCGGGAGAGGTGGCGAGGAGGTAGATTTTCTTCACTAAATCTGTAGCCTGTAATCCTTGAACTGTTTTTTCTGCTTGTGCCACTCCCGCATAGGGGATGAAGCAATTGATTGTTGATTCCATAAGCGATTGACGGTCTCTCCCAAAATCTCTCCTACATTGGAGGGGAGGAGGGATACTGCCGATTATTATTGTTATTATTTCATTTTTTTCTCTCTTTATTGTCTTCCGGCCTGTCACTAAGGCAGGTAGTCTCTTTTTTATTCATCCGATAGATGCATAATTCCGATAACCGGAATAAAGCGTTCGTTTCTTTTCACGATCACTCCATTCACTCCGCATGATCACTCCATTTACATACCGGAGTAAAGAGCTTTACATGCCGGGGTAAAAGGTTTTACACGCCGGGGTAAAAGCCGTTACACGCCGAGGTAAATGCTTTTACATCCGTTCGAAAAAGCCGGTAAATGTAACGCGTTGATAAATAGAGCTATTTATTAAACTACGCATTTACCGGATGAACCTCTCTATTCTCCTCATTACGGGAGGGGAGAACAGTTGAGTCTTCCCACTTCGCCGCCGGTAGCTGTAAACAGTACCTGATGGCGACTGACGGGAATCACGGTATTAATCAGTGAATTACCGATCTTATGTTTCCACAGTACCTGCCCGGTGCTTGCTTCCAGTGCAAAGATAAGTCCTTCTTTGGTACTACTGAACACTACGCCGTCTTTTTCCATCTGCATGGATGGGGCATGTTCATAGCCGAAACCGACATTAGAGGCCCAGAGCTTTTTCGGGACGTTTCCGATGGTGGAGTAACAGACTACGCTGTCATTCATTGTTTTGCTATAGATCCTTTTTTTGTCGGCGGATAATCCGATGGTTTCGCGTACCATCGACTGGAAGGTACGCCATACAGTTTCTCCTGTCTCCAGGTTGATGGCAGTCATGGCACGTTGCGGGTCGGTGATGAATACTTTTCCGTGTGCAGCTACCGGCCATACGGCAGCGGGTGAGAAGTGCATGCGGGTGAGTCCTCCGGTCCATTTCCAGAGTTCCTTGCCGTTAGTCTTGTCAAGGGCATAGAGCGTATTGTCCCATGCACCGAATATGACTTTGTTTCCTTCTATCAGAGGTTTTGTCTCAACATAGCCCTTGATGCCGGCATAGCTCCACAACACCTTTCCGCTTTTGATGTGGATGGCACGGAAGGTGGAGTCGCTGGCACCGATATAAGCAACTCCTTTTTCAATGGTTACGGCTCCCAATACCGGTTCTCCTGCGGTCACCCGCCAACGTTCTTTACCGGTTCGGGCATCCAGACCGTAAATGTTATGGTCGGCAGAGCCAAAGACGACGACTCCGTCGGCTACATCGGGAGTGCCTACAATACGTTTTCCGGATTGGAAATTCCACAATTTCTGTCCGCTTTTCAAGGTATAGCAGGTCAGAAAACCCAAGTCGTCACCGACATAGACTTTGTCTTTCCAGACAGCAGGTGAGCAGTAAATACCGGCTCCGGTCTGCACTAACCAGTCTGCTTTCACTTGTGGATATTCTTCGTTCACCGCGAAACTGGGATATTTCACTGCTTTTCCGGAACGGTCGTAATAAGGTTTAGTGAGTGACAAGGCAGTCCATCGTTTCATCGGTTCACCGATACGCTGTTCGTAAGTGATAATAGAATCCGGAGTGACATCAAATATGCCATAACCGCCTATGCCATCTTTGTCCCGCAGGTTCGAGCGGGTGAGAATGCCCGGAATCCCGTCGTACGAGAGGAGACGGTTACGGTGATAGTGCCCTCCGATAAAGGTGCGGATATTGTAGGGACGCACGGCATCGGTGACATCATACCAGTTGTCAACATCTCCATCCAGCATGGGGTAGTGGGTGACCAGAATCACAGGCTTCTCTTTCCCTGCTTTGTTCATTTCCTGTTTCATCCATGTGATGTCTTGCGGCACTACATGCCCGTAGGCCATGCGCATTAGCGGACCGGAATTGAACCCAAGGAACAGGAAGCCTTTGTGTTCAAATTCAAATCGCTCTCCTCCGAAAATATCGCTGAATGCGGTGCATCCGGAGTCGCTCCATTTGGTTTCGTGATTACCCAGTATGACATAGTATTTCACCTTCAACTGGTCAAGTATGGACTTTACAAGCAACATGGTGGCACGGTCACCTTCTTCGGTGAGGTCTCCGGTGACTAATACAAAGTCTATTCCCGGCGTGGTGTTAATCTGTTCGACAGAACGCTTCAAATCTTCTGCCGGTTTCGGGTTGTTGGGACTGAGGTGTATGTCCGTCAGTTGTGCAAAGCGGAAAGAACCTGTTGCCTGTGCCTGCACGGCGGCAGGCAACAGGAAAAACAAAATGATTACGAATATAGAAAGCCTTCTATTCATAGATGATGATTTTATTTGTTATTACTACACTTTTCAGTTTCTTGTCAGTGGAACGGTTGCTGCCTTGATGAGGGTATGCACCCTATACGTGCAGTTACTCCACCTGTGTTATCATTGTCCAAAGAAAGCCAGTATGGCTTTCATTAACTGTTCTCTCTCTTCGGGGGTACGTAGCGATTCGAACGGGAATCCCAATATACAGGTCTTATAATCTCCTTTATAGGCTATACCGGCACTCAGGTTGTTTTCCGAATATCGCAATACGGTGAATGCTCCCCGGACGGCCGGTTCGATGGCATCGGGCGACTCTACGACATACGATTCCGGATTCAACTCCTGATGGTATGTGTAATTTCCCTTGATTGCAGGGAATGGGGAAGCAACGCCTTTCACTTTTCCGTTACGGGCAGCTTGTCCTGTGCGCCATTTGTATTTCAATACTTCCATCGCGAACTTCTTGTCTTTTTCGTCCGCTTTCGCTAAACGATTATCCCATAGGTCCGATGCTACATAGGCTCCCGATACGAAGAAATTACCCCCTGTCCGGCAATAATCTGAGATGGCATTCTGCATTTCTTCGCTAAAAGTCTTAAACTCCAATGGTTTTACTCCTTCCCGTCCCATCTTGCTCTGACATTGTTTACCCAAAATCAGGTCTACGTATTTGTAGTCGTTCATCCGCAGGACCGGAATGCCCCCTGACGCAGCATCCGTCTGGTTGGAGATACTATCTCTCCCGTTTTTCTTCTTGAGTGAAGAGCAGGGAGTGAGACCACACGATACAAATGAATATCCTGCTTTCAGAATCGCCTCTCCATGTACAGCCGGATAGTCGAATGAGTTTCCGGCAATTACCATTGTCTCGTGCGTACCATAGCTGTCGCCGAATCCGGAGGCGTCGTCGTCCATCCATGGGATCTGTCGACGAAACTCTTTCATCGGACCAATATAGCTGATGTCTGTCTGGTAAGGTACTCCATGGTCCAGTTCGTCAAGGAATCCGGCCAAGGTGTCTGCATCTGCCGTAAAGTCTGCCGGACCACTGACTCGGCTAAACCCGTTCACTACCAGTACTGTTCCCTTTTCGTTGAGGGCTTTCCCGATAGAAAGAATTTCGGACGGGAAACTTTCACCTCCCTTGTTGAGGGCGGTTACTTTGAAACTGCAAACTACGCCTGAAGGGATGTTTGTCTGGTAATCCGGAGTGTCTACGATCACGCCATTATCAAAGTCTCCTTCTCCAATGCGGGTATATACGATGTATTGGTCTGCTTTTGCGGTAGGTTCCAGCGGATCGTCTACCGGTTGCCATGAAAGCATTATCCGGTTGCCCTCTATGAAGCGCAGGCTTATAGAATCGACGGGCAAAGGCTGTACCACATAATCCATTTTATATTGGGAACAGAGGAATTGCAGCATTCCTTTGTAGATGGCACGGCTGACGGTGAAACGAAAACGGGGATCCAGTCCGTAACGCATGTCGGCAAAGTTCTGGTGAGACAGGAGTTCAAGCAACATGGTTGGTACTCGTGGCACACGGGCCTCATAATAGGACTGGTTCCACATTCCCCGGCGGGTCCATTCCGGTTCATGCAAAGTGCGGATGTCTTTCACGATGTTGGACTGTATCAGGTCGCACAAGTCCCGGGAGGCATACCGTGAAGTGCCATTTGCATATATCCCGTCATAGGCAGAGGTTTGGAAAATACCTAATGTGCCGATAATGGTGTCACCATAGGTGGTGCCGGCATCTGAATGGAAGGCGAAAGCCATGTCTATGGGAATATTCAGTCCTTTTTCAGTGGGGTTGGCAGCCGAACCTCCGGCGAGATAGTTCACCCAAATTCCACGTGATTTATAGTCATCGGTATAATCGTTCTTACCGCGACTGTCTGAGTAAACGCTATCCGGTATGCCCGCCCATTGCATCCAGTAGCGTGCTGCTTCGCAGAAACGAGGGTAGTTACTGATCTCATAGGGATAATCTACACCCCCTTCTTCAGAGATACTGCGGGCGATGTTTCCATAACCACCGCCTATTTTTACAGCATCGGCTGTCACCAGACGGCCCGCTTTGGAGGATTGGTTGCTGAGGACGACTTTGTGATCGGTTTTGCCTGCACTGAAACTAAAAGTGCCTAAGTAGATCCAGGTTCCTCCTCCCATCTGCTGGTTTACTTTGAACTGTGATGTGCCGCCTTGGTGATAGACGGTGTATAGGGCATCGTCTGTACTGTTGTCCACCGTTTTATAGGAGACATAAACAGCATATCGGCCTGACCGGGGAATTTCGGGGATCCATTCGGCAATGCTTGCAGTTCCTTTCTTAATCGTTTCTGTCTGGCGGTAACTGCCTTCGCAAAAGGGATTCTCAAAGTCTTTGTACGTTGCCCTCAGGTGGGCGAATCCTGTTTCGGCTCCGTTGCTCCATGCCTTACTGCCGTTTTGTTCTGTATAAATTGAGTGTCCGTCTCTGCATCCATCGTTGTCGACAATAATTTCAGTTGTCTGCCAGTCTCTTTCACGAGGAAGAAGGACAGTCGCTCCGGCATTTTCTAACATCGGAACAAGGAAAGGGAGTACATAGCTTTGAGTGTAGAGATCTTCTACGGTCTGAAAAATACGTGCACGCTGCCACTCCCAACGGGTTAGCTTCGGTTCGTAATAAAAGCCGTGACTTTGCCATAAAGCGATGTGCCGGTTCTGTAATCCGTTTGTGGGGGCATACGGAGCAGATAACCGGGTAATCAGGGGGTTGTCTACTTTGTGGCTGAATGTCAGAGTTTTCATCTTGCCCTTTTTACTTCGAAGTGCCAGGGGGATCAGTTCTTCGATGGCATGGTGGTCTGTCCGGATCTGTAATTTCCGTTTGCTCAACTCTGGGGGGAGCAGTGCTTTTACGCTCTGATAGATTTCGGCTACGTTGTTTTCGCGGAAAGAAATGTATGAACAGTTCATGTTAGCGAAAAATATCAGTTCGTTTTTTTCCATACTGATAGAATCGATACGGATTTTCCCGATAGAAACTTCTTTCCGGGCAGTTTCATTCAGGAGCTCACCTACTTGGGAGCGTAGGTCTTTGGGCAGGTCTTGCGCTGCTGCGGCTTGTGGGAATAAGCCGGCTGCAAGCAGCAGAATCAGGGAAGTGCGAATTGGTTTCATTGTGATGTTAAGTTAATTGGTTTTCTTAATCAGGAGGCATAGTCCTATAAAAGTGAACAAAGCATTAAATATCAGTAGTTCGTAACTGAATTGATAACCATTGAACCAGGTCTCCGAGTTCTTTTGCAAAATGAAACAGAGGATGGGTGAGAGGATGGCTACCAGGGGGATATATCGGTCACGTACTTGTTTTTTAGTAAAAATGCCAAAGGCGAACAGGCCTAAAATAGGGCCATATGTATAGCTGGCAAGGATGTAGACAGCATCAATAACGCTGGTATTATTCAGTAGATTGAATACGAAGATGACAATTCCCATGACGACCGCCATGCCGATATGTACTCGTTTACGTATCTTTTGTACAGTCTTTTCTGTTTTCCCTTTGCTTCCCAGTATGTCTACGGTGAACGAGGTAGTCAGTGCTGTCAGGGCTGATCCTGCTGCGGAATAAGCTGCTGAAATCAACCCAATGATGAACAAGATGCCCACAATGGCTGGAAAATATCCACCTGTAGCGATCATAGGGAAAAGCTCGTCACTTTTTGCCGGATTTGCGATGCCCTGGCGTGACGCGAAGATGTAGAGCAGTACTCCCAGCATCAGAAATAAGAGGATGATGAAAAATTGGGAGATGCCGCTGGTAATCATATTCTTTTGTGAGTCTTTGAAGTTTTTGCAGCTTAGGTTACGCTGCATCATGTCTTGGTCGAGTCCTGTCATGGCTATCATTGTAAACACACCGGCAAGAAACTGCTTGAAGAAGTAACGTTTGTCATTTACGTCGTCAAAAAAGAACATACGTGACAGGGAACTGTCGGAGATACTGGAAATCATCTCTGTGAAACTGAGCCGCAGATCGGTGGCAATGTAGTAAATACATAATACGACGGATACTACCAGACAGAATGTTTTCAGTGAATCAGTCCAAATCAATGATTTCACTCCTCCACGGAATGTGTAGAGCCAGACCAATGTTACTGTGAGAATGACATTCAGGATGAAAGGCATGTGAAAAGGTCCGAAAACCAGAAATTGTAATGTGAGGCATACGAGGAATAACCGTACAGCTGCTCCCAGCATTTTGGAGATGAAGAAAAACCATGCTCCTGTCTTATAAGAAGAGGTTCCGAAACGGCTCTCCAAGTACTCATAAATGGATACCAAATTCATCCGGTAGAACAAGGGTATCAAAACAAAGGCTATAATGATTTGTCCGGTTACAAAACCAAGTACCATTTGCAAGTATGAGAAATTACTGACTCCAACCATGCCGGGAACCGATACAAAGGTGACTCCGGATATGCTGGAACCAATCATGGCAAAGGCTACCACATACCAAGCCGATTTGCGGTTACCCACAAAGAATCCTTCGTTATCAGCTTTTCTTCCTGCAATGTATGAAATGGTAAACAATATCAGGAAATAAGCAGCAATAGTGATTAATACCGCTATAGGTGTCATGCTTTTCAGATTAATGAATATAATATTTCCGGTTAAGAGTTAATCAATTGTCTGGATAGAGTAGATAAGGCTTTCGCTGTACTTTGAATTTCTCGACATCCTCTTTCCATCTTGCTTTTATTTCGTCGGCATTTTTGCCCTCTTCTATCATTTTACGTACATAGTCCGTACCGATCAGCAACTCAAAAAATGGTCTGAAGAAATGGTCCCCCATATTTAGATTACGATAGGCATCGATTATGTAGGTTAGGTTTACTCCTTTTTTCCATATATCTTCGTCGCTGAGATTGCTTAGATTTACTCCATGACACAATTTATTGAGTTGTGGTGGGTTCTTTGCTCCTGGGACACTTCGAGGAGTAAAACTGTAGTTGTATCCGGTCATATTAGGATGCCCGTAAACTTGGAAAGGTAGACTGGTCCCACGTCCCAGACTTACCGGGGTCGCTTCAAAGAAGCAGGTAGAAGGATATAGGTAGATCGCTTTCATATTCGGCAGGTTAGGTGAAGGAGGAATGGGCAGGCGATACATCGTCTGGTGAGTGTAGTTCTTACAAGGAATGACTGTCACATCACAAGTCCGTGAGGAGGGCAACCAACCCTCACCGTTGACCATCAGGGCTAACTCACCCAGTGTCATTCCATGTACAATGGGAATAGGTAATCCGCCTACTCCTGATTTATATTTCATATCCAATATCGGTCCATCGACATAATGCCCGTTCGGATTGGGGCGATCCAGGATAAGAACCTTGCGGTTGTACTCAGAACAGGCATCCATCAGCCGTACCATGGATATGTAATAAGTGTAGAAGCGCAGCCCTACATCTTGTATGTCTACAATCAATATGTCGAACTTTCGTATGGAACTCTCACTGGGTTTCTTGGATTTTCCATCGTAGAGAGAAAGAATGGGGACTCCTGTTTTTGAATCTACTGTACTGGATACATGCTCACCGGCATCGGCATTCCCTCGAAAACCATGTTCGGGAGAGAAAATAGCGACTACATTGAACTTGTTTTCCAGCAAAACATCCAGAAGATGCTTGTTTCCTATCATTCCGGTATGATTGGAAAAGATAGCTATTCGCTTATTTTTCAGGATAGGAAAGTATTCATTGGTTTGCTCGGCACCTACAATTACCTCCTTCTTTTGTGCCTGACAAAAGAGAGTACTGCATAATAAAGTGAGTATAAGTAGGATCTTTTTCATAAAAATAGTATTAGCAGGAATTTCTTTGTAGCAAAGATAGTCTTTATTTTAATATCAAAAACATATATTCAGATATATTTTGTATTATAATCAATAATTTGCAAATTGAATCTTTGTCTGAAGCTATAAGGTAAAATATAAAACTCTTCCTATTTCTATGGTTCAAATCGTTATAGGAATAGGATGAGCTTTGTATTTTGCTGAGTATCCCTGATTGCCAACCGGGGATGTTGAGGCTTAATTGCAGATTTTACGCAATTGATAATGTCTTAAAGTATAATTCTTCGCAGCCTGTGCCATTATCATATCCTAAGAGTTGTTCATAAAATGTATTCACATAGCCGGATATATTTCTTTCATTGGGGCATTTAGTTCATGAGAATTGTCACGTACTGAGTTCTGATCTACTCTGCATCTTCATTGACTTCTGTTGGGGGGAGAAGTATTTATTTTTTTCTCCCTGGGAATTTCAATACACTGTCGGCAATCTACTGGTCTAATGGCTGTATTATTGAGGTTAAATATATAGTTGACATTTGAAGTTAATCCTTTGATAGTATTTGCTTTAAGGAAAGCTTCTATACGGGTATAAGAACTGTTGGTTTAGTCATTTACTGTTTGCTTGAGGATATGAGGCAATGTTCTTTATGCCAACTTCCTGATAAGTTCCATTAGAACTTATATGAAAATTAGTGTACTTATATATCTGCATCTGTTCTGGGTAGTGAATCTTCTAATTGGCACTAATAATATGCGTCCAATCCAACACAGGTCCTGTAAGTATCTGGCAACCTGTTTTTTGATATTGATAGTTTTAAAATAAGTCATAACATCAATGTTATGTTAAATCAAAGTGTCTTTTAATGAACTGATGACTTCTATTGCATATAGATAATCATCACATTATTATATATATAAAAGATTCTCGGATATTAGGTTATGGATAAAAGAGTATATTAAATAATATTGTTTTTGACGATCTCAAATATTCGGCATATGCAGAAAAAACACATGGATTTTTCTACCAACTATAAATAAAGTTTTGGGGTGGTTATTGCGTTATAGAAAAACTTTCCGATCAAAATAAATTAAATTACAAAAAATGTTATATATTTGTATCCAAATCAAAAAAAACTGCGAAATGAAACTTATTGCGGAAAGTGGTTCTACAAGAACAGAGTGGGCATTGGTTGAAGACAATCATCTCGTACAACGTGTGTTTACCGAGGGGTTAAACCCTTTCTTTCAGACCAGAAGAGAAATTAGCAGAAGTGTCAGACTGGGATTACCGGAGTCTTTCTTCAAAAAGAAACTGGACCAAGTATATTATTATGGTGCCGGATGTAGTTCATATGAAAAGAAAAACATTTTAGGTGCTTCCTTAGTAGCACAGTTTAAAACTCCTATCCAAGTTGAAAGTGACTTGTTGGCAGCGGCTCGAGGACTATTCAAATGTGAATCTGGAATTGCCTGTATTTTAGGTACCGGATCGAACTCCTGTTTTTACGATGGTAAAATCGTTGTCAAAAATGTGAAAGCTGCAGGATATATTCTCGGTGACGAAGGCAGTGGAGCTGTTCTCGGAAAACTATTTCTGGCTGATCTTCTTAAAGGGTTAGCTCCCAAAGAATTGGCGAGTGAATTCCATGAAAAATTTCGCATATCTGCCAATGATGTGATGGAATCTGTATATAATTTACCTTTCCCTAACCGTTTTTTAGGTACGATTGCATATTTTTTAGGAGATTATATGGACAATGAATACGTATATAATTTGTTAACCAATAATCTGCGAAGCTTCTTTAACCGTAGCGTGTGCCAATACGATTATATGAATTATCCTATTCGGTTTGTAGGATCACTTGCCTATGCGTATTCAGATACTTTGCGTAAAGTAGCCAGAGAATTTGGAGTAGAGATTGACGTTATAGAAGAAACTCCAATGAATGGCTTAATTGAATTTCATTCAATGAACATTGAAGAGCCTTAAAAATACACGGCTATATCTAAATAATAGTTTCGAACTCTTAAATACCGCATTTTTATCTGTCAGTATGAGCCAAAACTCTTAAAGTCATATCACTCTCTATGTGAATATATAGATATAAATCTAAAATATAATAAATATTTGTTCTTGATATTAAAATAATATATATCTTTGCTATGATGAAACTCGGAAGGGTTTTGAACCTTTGTTAATAATGGACAATTTATCTCTTAAAAGAACCATAAAGCTAATTGACATTAATTAAACTGGCGAAAACCAAAGTTCTAATGGAACTTTAACTCAGTCAATAATAGAGATAATATAAAAATTAAAACCTTTAAATGACAAGAAGCCTATGATGAATAAACAACCTCTTGTGGTGGGATGATTCCCACTTCCTAATTTTACCTTACCTGCATTTTGAGAAATCAATCGATTAACAAACAATTTAATCATCTATCTTTTATGAATGAAGATCGCAAGAAACGAGGACTAGCAAACAGCAAACTCCTTACGGCCGTGGCAATAACTGCTTTGTTTATAGGCAGTGGTAATGCGGTGGCTGCTTCAACTGCTTCCGGCAGTGCTTATGAAGTGACAGAACAATTACAGTCGCAAGCTATTAGTGGTGTAGTGACTGATGCAAACGGAGAGCCTGTTATTGGTGCCAGTGTTTCAGAGAAAGGGACAACAAATGGTACTATTACAGATATTAATGGCAAATTCAGTTTAAATGTTAAACCCGGGGCTGTCTTGAAAGTCACATTTGTGGGCTATAAGCCACATGAAGTGAAAGCTACAAGAACAATGAAAATCATTTTGACAGAAGACAGTGAGCTTTTGGATGAAGTTGTCGTTGTAGGTTATGGCACTCAAAAGAAAGAGAACCTGACAGGTGCAGTAGCATCGGTAGATGTGAATAAAACGTTGAGTAGCCGCCCGATTGCTGATGTCGGACGTGGTCTACAGGGGACGACTCCAGGACTTTCTGTTGTAATCCCGAGTGGAGAAATAGGTTCGGATCCTACTATGAAGATCCGTGGCCAGATTGGGTCTATTAACGGAGGTTCCGCTCCGCTTATTTTAATGGACAATGTTGAGATTCCAAGTATTCAGATGGTCAATCCGGACGATATTGAATCTATTTCGGTTTTGAAAGATGCGGCAGCATCTTCTATTTATGGTGCAAAAGCTGCGTTTGGTGTTGTATTGATTACTACTAAAAAAGGAGCTAAGCAGGAAAGTATAAATGTGAGCTACTCCGGAAACTTTTCTTGGCAGAATATTTCCAAGAAAATGGAGATGGGAGGCATTGATGCCTTGGAGTATTCGGTCGAAGCTTTTAAACGTGTGGGAGGAACCGTGGCCGGTGCATTTGTTCAGATTACTGAAGAGGGTCTTGTCAAAGCCAAAGAGTGGGACCAAAAGTATGGTGGCAAGTTAGGTCCTAATGATCCTTACGTGTATGGTCGTGACTGGTATGTAGACGCTAATAACCGTAAGATTGGTTTGAGAACTTTCGATCCATATGATTATATGATTAAAGAGTGGACTCCCTCAATGACTCATAATCTCTCGGTTAATGGTAAAAGCGGACGTACGACTTATAATATTGGCTTCGGTTATCTGGATCAAACAGGACTGATGAAACCGGCGAAAGATGATGATTTTAAACGCTATAATGGCTCTTTGAGAATCAGTACCGATATTAATAAATATGTCACAGTGAGAGCTGGAGCCATGTATTCTAAACGTGAAAAGAGATACGCCTATGCTACCTCCTCTACTACTGCTGATCCTTGGTTGTATTTATACCGCTGGGGACCGAACATGCCGATGGGGTATGATGATGAAGGAAATATTATCCGCAGCCCGCATTCGGAAGTAGCTCAAGCCAATACGGCATCACGTGCATACAACTATATAAATGTAAACGTAGGGGCTACGGTCAATATTATGAAAAACTGGAAGTTGGATATTGACTATACACATGCTACCAATGAATATGTACTTAAAACTCCTGGTACCCGCTATACAGCTCTTAATTCATGGGGTGGAGCAGTAGCTAAAAATGATGCCAGTGGTAATCGTATTTATGTCAATGAAGCCGGTGAAACAGTTGCTGCCGGAACTCCGGGAGCAATGCCTGCCTATAAATTAGGTATGACAGAGTATACGGCTCATGGAGCGAATCCCGACCATATGTATCGACGTTCTGAGACAACGAACCAGGACACTTGGAATATTTCTACTACATATGACTGGAAAGTAGATAAGAATAATGCGTTTAAGTTCTTGGTCGGCATGAACCGGGTGACTTATGATGAAGAATACAACTGGTCGCGGAAAGGTGACTTATCTGATATTACCAATCCACAGTTTGACCTCGCTGTAGGTTTACAAGAGGCAAGTGGAGGATACGATTGGGAGGGGCAACTCGGGTTCTTCGGACGTATCAATTACGCTTTAAAGGATAGATACTTATTGGAGGCTAATCTCCGTTATGATGCAACTTCCAAATTTCCGGATAACTTGCAATGGCGATGGTTCCCATCTTTTTCAGCCGGATGGCGTGCAAGTGAAGAAGCTTTCATGCAGTGGATGAAACCTGCTGTCACATCATTGAAATTCAGAGGGTCGTGGGGTATTATCGGTGACCAGACTGTATCCAATTCTTTATATATTCCCACCATGTCTACCGGTCAACTGAATTGGCTGGACGAGAGTGGAAATAAGCTGGTTTATGTAAGTACACCCAGTGCAGTGGCAAGTAACATCACTTGGCAGGACATTCAGACTGTCGATGTTGGCTTGGATGCACGTTTTCTGGATGGCGAACTCGGTTTAACTGTTGACTGGTATCAACGTGATACAAAAAATATGATTGTCCCGGGTGCCGGTGTTACTTTGGCGTTTGGTACCGGAGCCCCGAAAGGAAATTTTGGTTCTTTGAGAACCAGAGGATGGGAAATCGCACTTGATTACAATCACCGTTTTTCTAACGGATTAGGTATAAATGCGATGGCTACCCTGTCTGATGCTGAAACAGAGATTACTAAATATAGTGATACCCGGGTCGTTAGTGATTGGTATGTTGGTAAAAAGTATGGAGAGATCTGGGGATATCAGACGGAACGTCTATATCAGAAAGATGATTTCGTATATAATGGAGATCAGATTGTGACAACTTGGGCTTTGAATGGTAAAGAGGTTGCTCAGGGAACTAAAGGTGCTAAAAAAGTGAATAAACTGAAAGGGGATAATCCTGTTTATCAGGACTTTTTGCAGAGTGGCAACTTTGTTTTTGGTCCGGGTGACGTAAAATTTGCTGATTTGAATGGCGACGGATTGATCGATTCCGGAAGTGGAACAGTCGATGATCCGGGTGACCGTAAAGTAATCGGTAATTCCACTCCGCGCTACGAATATGGTTTCCGTTTGGGAGCCGACTATAAGGGGTTTGATTTTTCTGTATTCTTCCAAGGTGTTGGTAAACGCGAAGTTTGGGGTAATGGTTTTCTTGCTATTGCCGGATATAACTCTTCGGATGGTGCCATGCCTCAGGCTATTGCCGGAAATTATTGGCGGGAAGACCGTACTGATGCTTTTTATCCGCGTCCTTACAATTTAGCCGGTTCCAATAACTCTTTGAATATGGTAACTCAGTCGCGTTACCTTCTCGATATGTCTTATTTGAGAATGAAAAATATTACGATAGGTTACTCCATACCTGCCGATATCCTACGAAAAGTGCGGATGCAGAAAGCGCGTATCTATATGTCTTTAGAGAACTTTGTGACTTGGGATAATTTGAATGGTCTGCCTATCGATCCGGAAGAGGTACAAGGATTTTCGATGTTTAATACAGATAATTATAATTCGGGTCGTACCGGTGTCGGAACTCCTACCTTTAAGAGCTTGTCCGTTGGTATTCAGTTGAATTTCTAAAATAAAGAAGAATATGAAAAAATATATATTTACTTTACTTTCACTTGCCGCACTGAGTTTCACCAGTTGCGATGATGTGTTAGATCGTCCTCAGTTGACAAAACCGGTTGATACGAACTATTGGCGAAGCGAAACAGATTTCCGTCTGTATGCCAATGAATGTTATCCTAATTACTTTGTTGGCTATAACAATACATGGGGAGTGGATTATGCTCCGTTGCGTGGATATTATTTTTCGGATGATAACGCATGGGCAGGAAAGCAGTCTGTGATGGAAAATGCCGTTCCGTCCAGCAGGGGATCGAGCAGCTTGTCTACCGGTAGTGACCTTTGGTTGACTAAGTATGGAAGTGCAACTTGGAATTTTGCATGGGTACGTAAAATTAATACGATGATCGACAGACTTGATATGTATGGCAAAGTAAATCTGACAGAAGAAGCATACAATCACTGGATGGGGGTTGCCCGCTTCTTCCGGGCATTCGAATATCATCGTTTGGTCTGGTCTTTTGGAGACGTCCCCTATTTTGATAAGGTTTTTGTGGAGACAGACGCAGCTCAAATGTATAAAGACAGGACGCCGAGAGCTGAAGTCATGGAGAAAGTTTATGATGATTTGAAGTTTGCTTTTGAGAATCTTCGTTTGTCAGACGGTGCGATGTATTTGAATAAAGACATAGCAGCCGGCTTTATTACCCGGATTATGTTGTATGAAGGCACTTGGCAGAAATATCATAATTTAGATCAGGCATTGGCAAAAAAATATCTGGAATTTGCCAAGGAAGCGGGTGATTATGTGATTGGTACCGGGAAATATGCGATTTCCGGAGATTTCAGAAGCCTGTTCGGTTCTCAGGACTTGAAGGGACACAAAGAGATGTTGATGTACAGGCACTATGATGCTGCGAATGCGACACATCATGTGGCTTCTTATTCGAATGGTTACGAGGGGCAGTCCCCGTCTCCTAATCTGGCATTGGCTAAGTCATTCTTATGTAATGATGGTAAACCGTATGAAGCATCAGCAGTGCCTGATGCCGCGAAACTGGATATCAAACACATGGTTAAAACCCGTGATCCCCGTTTTGAAGCTACCTTCTGGGATGAACCGAGAGTACAGGCCAGTACGCTTTTATACGCTTGTAAATTTATCGACCGCACCGGGCCAACATACTGGAATGCTGCAACTATACCACCTCAGTACGGAAGCATGACCAACACCAACGATGCTCCTGTTATGCGTTATTCTGAAGTGCTTTTGAACTGGATAGAAGCTAAAGCAGAGTTGGCAATCATGGGAGAAGCGGCAGTCACACAAGGTGATATTGATATTTCAATCAATGCGATTCGTAATAGAGATCTCGACGCTGAGGCTATTGCTAAAGGGGTACAGAAAACAGCTCCGATGAAACTTGCCGATATCACTGAAGCTTTTGCACCCGATCGTGATGCCGATGTGCCTGCTTTGATTTGGGAGATCCGTCGTGAACGTCGTATGGAATTTGTATACGAGCATACTCGTTTGGCTGATATCAGACGTTGGAAGAAACTCGACTATATGGATAATAATAAATACCCGGATACAATGTTAGGATTGTGGATTAATCTGAAAGAAGAACTTCCTTCATATCTGGAACAAGGTAAAGACGGAAAGTATACCGCTTACCAGGTTCGTAAGATGGACGGTACCGTGGTTACTTATGATGGTAGTAATGCTGACGATATGGTTGGCTTCTTTGTTCCGCTGAAGGCGGTAGCCCGTGATGTGTTTGGCGATGAATGTTATTTGGCTCCTGTGGGCAAAGCACAAATCGATCAGTATGCCGATCAAGGCTATAAATTGAGTCAAACTCCCGGTTGGGAGAATAAGTAAATAAAAAGGGGAAGCACCGCTTCCCCTTTTTTGATATGAATATTTTGGCTTATCCGATATTTCCTTCTTTAATCAGGTATTCGGCAATCTGAACAGCGTTCAGTGCGGCACCTTTCTTAATCTGGTCACCTACAATCCAGAAAGTCAGTCCGCAGTCATTGGTCAAGTCTTTGCGGATACGGCCAACGTAAACAGGGTCTTTGCCTGCCAGGAACAGCGGCATCGGATAGTCTTTTTCTGCCGGATTGTCTTGAAGTACCAATCCTTCGCCTTTGGCAAAAGCTTCACGAGCCTCTTCTACGGAAATAGGACGTTCTGTTTCTACCCAGATGCTTTCGGAATGTGCACGAAGTGCCGGAACACGTACGCAAGTAGCACTAACCTTTACGTCAGAATGCATGATTTTGCGGGTTTCGTTAAACATCTTCATTTCTTCTTTTGTATATCCGTTTTCTGTAAATACGTCAATCTGAGGAATCAGATTGAAAGCCAGTTGGTATGCAAACTTCTCAACAGTGACAGGTTCATTGGCCAAAACCTGGCGATACTGTTCATAAAGTTCGTCCATAGCGGCTGCGCCGGCACCACTGGCTGCCTGATAAGTAGATACATGCACGGTTTTTATATGAGAAAGCTCTTCGATGGCTTTCAGTGCGACAACCATCTGGATGGTTGTGCAATTCGGGTTAGCGATCACGCCGCGCGGACGATCTTTAGCATCGGCTGCATTCACTTCGGGCACCACCAAAGGTACATCTGCATCCATACGGAAAGCGCTGGAATTATCGATCATTACCGCACCATATTGGGTAATGGTTTTCTCGAATTCCTTAGATGTGCCTGCACCGGCCGAAGTAAAAGCAATGTCCACCCCTTTAAAGTCATCGTTGTGTTGCAGAAGTTTGACCTCGATCTGTTTACCGCGGAAAGTATAGGTTGTTCCGGCACTGCGTTTAGAACCGAACAAAACTAACTCGTCCATCGGGAAGTTTCTCTCATCTA